>Ga0255751_10000983_pt1 | contig 27164 bp, 30 predicted proteins | sample 071ome_20_FD_179951 | JGI IMG/M metagenome (GOLD analysis project Ga0255751, IMG submission 179951) | Coastal salt marsh microbial communities from the Groves Creek Marsh, Skidaway Island, Georgia - 071412BT metaG (version 2) | ecosystem: Environmental > Aquatic > Marine > Intertidal zone >... | reverse complement strand
AATTGCTTGTTCTAATGTTGCGGTATCAACATAACCACAATCTGCAGAATTCAAAGCATATACAATTTCATATGTACCACAATTGCCATCATGATAAGATCGATATTCTGTAAATGGTAATCGACAATCAGTAGCTTGTCCTGATACTAATGTACCTGAAACTGGACATGGATCTCTGGATTGACAATCTTCAACATTATTAGCATCGATCAAAGCAGTATAAGTTCCACATATACCAGTTACATAATTATAAGTTCCATCATAGTATTCACCCCAAAGATCTTTAGAGTTTTGAGCTGAACCATCTACACAGAACGTATTCTTAATTACACCATTACCTTCACACGGATTTGGAGGTATACATCCAGGAGAATTTGCTTCTTTCACAACAACTGAAGTTGTACATACTCCATTTACATCCGGTCCACCAGCAATCAATTGCTTAAGTTCACCAGATTTATGATCGCAGAATGTATCTAAAACAGTTCCAGCAGTAGGACATCCTTGTACAACCGAATCTTCTTCATATTGACATGTGGCAACATTATTCGTTTCAATTAATTGATCGAAATAACCACCGTTGCCATCATGATATGTTCCATACAAATCATGTCCTTGGCAATATTTGTCTGCAATTTCTCCTTGATCAGTCCAATCAACTCGAGTTGAAGATTTTTGTATAGCTTGTTCAGATACTCTTGGAACTCGAGTTGTAATAATTTTATTTTGCCAAGTGACTAATTTACCAGAAGAATTAAATTGCATTGAAGCAGAAGTAAATTCATTTTCTGGATTATTTGTTGGATCATCAGTAATTCTTAATGTATATACACCAGTCGGTAAATTATATTTGCTTGCAGCATATTCAAATGTTGCATGTAATTCTCCGTCTGAATCTGTAACAAGTGATTTACCAACAACACCACCAATAGCTTCGATTGTAGAAGCAAGATATGCTCCATCTCCTGGATTATCATAAGCATCTTGAGGTTGGACTCTTGTCGCAAAATCTCCAGTATATCGTGTATTTTCTGTAACATTAATTCCGTTAAAGAATACAAAAACACGAGTGTCTGGCATTAAACCAGATGCTTGGAACGGAATAGAAACATCTCTCATTTGAGAAATTACTGTTTCAGTTGAAACGCGCTCAACGTTTTCAATATCGTCATAACCAACATCATATGCTGTGCCGTGTTGGCCAATAATATATTCAACTCCATTACGAAGATCAACTGAACCTACAATTTCTTCTCCCCAAATATATCCATCTACCACTCCATCAGCAGCATCTTGTTGTCTATATTCAGATAAGAGATAATCATAATCAGAAGTATCAACGCCGGGTCGAATTTCAGCTCCATTAATTTCTTGCTTCCATATATCTGAACTCTTACCAGTAATTTTACCTTTAAAAGATACAACATTATATGGATTTAAATTTGTAAAAGTTGATGCTTTATTATTTTGAATAAATTTTTCTTCAGTATACGGAAGACTATATAAGTCACCAGTTAATGTATAATTTTTAGCTGTTCTTTCGTTTTTAATTGTCAATTCAGTTGCTTCATCAAAAGCAAAATCAATTGTAAGATCTTCTTTCAAATCCAACATGTGTTGTTTGAATACAGGTCTTAACGCATTATTAATCTTATCAATTGCTACTCTATAATCTTCTCGATAAACATCACCAACACCGTGACCAGTAAATGAATCAACAATAAATCCATTCTTAAATCGATCTAATCCGTTGATGTCTTTTATCTGATAATTTTGAGTATCTTGCTCAATCTGATTTAGTGTTGTATAATATTCTAAGTTTTTGATTCGCTTTTCAAGATTACCAATTGCACGCATGGTATAACGCTTGTTATCGATATTAATAACTTTAATATCAGCTTTCAAATCAAATACGTAAGCGTTTTGTTTTAATAAGTATAGAACCATTGAGTCTGTTGGTGTTTTAGGCTCTTTTGGTTCAAGATCGCTCTTACCTTTTATAATACGAATACGGCCTTTATTAGTAAGTACAACTTTATCTACACGTGGTAAGTAGTATTCGTATGATGTTGATATATCATCTTCATAATCAAGGAATTCACCAACACTAGCACCGGTTCCTGAGAAGCCAGTACCAGCATCATTAATCCTAGGACGAAAATCTAAACAATCTCTCAATACGTATTGATTGCCACCTAAGGTAAGCGTTGGAATATCGTCGTATGCAATATCTGAATAAGAATCAACTGTAAAGAAATCACCCGAAGTATGAGTAAAATAATCAAAGGTAATTCGAATAGGTGCAGTTGGTGCTGCAGCTCCTTTCTTTAATGTGATTGAAGCTCTATCGTAATAAAATGCTTTTTGACCATTTGAAAAATCGTAACGATTAGTAATATCAATTTCAGTTGTATTATCGTATGAAGGATCTCCAAATGCGCCAGATGTTGTCATCTTGACAGACACAAGGCGATATCCATCAGCTTTTCCTAGGGAAATAGTATTTGCTTGAGCTGGGCCTTGAGTCAATACATCTTTTTGCGAATTTGTTTGAAGTACTTTGTTTTTAGCAGCTGCTGGAGCATTTGTTTTTTGTACAGTACCAACAATAAAAATAGTTTCAGTCGTATAACCTGCTCCCGATAAATCAATATCAACAACAGTATTATTACCTGAAAAAGTAAGAGTTGCAAGACCTAAATCAACCGGTGCACCTTGCGAATCATACGCTTGCCAATTATCATATGAATAACTATTAAAGCTTTCATCTGTATTTGCATTTAATGATCCAGCAATACCAGCAGCAAGAGTACGAGTATATACTCTTCGCACTGAATAAATTGTGTCAGTGCCATTTGCATCAACCGTCTTAATAATATCAGCTGGTAAAGGAAATATGTAAGAATTCTTTTCTGGATTCTTAATAACCGCTTTTCCGACATTTAATACTTCACCTGAAATTGTAACACCTAGATAGTTTGAGTCAAGTGTTAAATTTAAATCATCAGTAATTATAGCGATCTTATAATAATCTCCACTGATTTCAATATAATCACCTTCATTTAAATCAGTAGTAAACGAAGTACCATTACCGGTAACAGCACTACCGCCATTGGTTGCAGAAATTGTACCTTGAAGTAAGGTATTTTCTAAATCAATATCGGCGGTAAAATCTGATGCAGTTGTATTATTATACCAGATTTGCTTGGCATCTCTTGCGAAAGATTTGCCGGTAAACATTTGTATATCAAAAAGAAATATTTTATGTAACCCAGCTGATAGATACGAAGTATATTGCTCAACGTGTCTTATACGAGCAGTACCAACCTGATTACCCTGAGCAGCTGCAGGACTTGCTGAATCGCCTACACTATCATATAAACGAACTAATGGTAAATCATCTAAATCTTCTGGAAAAGAATTTGTTATACTAGCAAAAACATAGTTGCCATAAGGAACATATACAGAACCAGAATCGACTGCAGCTGTATCACGAGCTTTATCGCCAGCAATTGCTTGATTCTTAATTGAATCAATTTCGTAACCTTTTACGTATGCTTTTCCTGGATTTATTTTTGCTATAAATTTGCTTGAATCACCGCCGCGATTTGAATCATAATAACCATTATTTGATCCAGTATCTAAATGCTCTAACAATTGCATACTATATTGACGTACAACATAATCACCAGATTCGTCATACGTTCTACGAGCTAATACATCACCGAGTAAAGCATAATCGCCTATCACGGCTTGCGAAACAACTTGATTAGTTTGAATTCTAGCAATTTCAATGTAATTTGGATCAGCAACCGAGTCTTGAATAAACTCTCGTCTTGCCATAGTCATATCAATGTATAAACGATCTGCTCCAGGAGCTGCATAGTTATAAGAACCATTTGCTGGATCAAGCAGTGTATTATCATCAGTGTAAGTATAGATTTTTTCTTCTACATCAAATCCAACAATTACACTTCCTGGTTTTCCAGTACGAGATAATACTAAAGTTGAATCTGGAAAATAAACAAAATGTCCATTAACATACATTATACCTTCTGAAATAATGTATGCGGAACCAACAGTATTGACTTGAGCTGCCGCAGCAAAAACTCTAACACTTTTACCTGTATTGTAAATAGCTTCATCAGGAGAGAACCCTACACTTTCTTTATTATTTGTAGAGTTAAGCCATTTTACATAAATTGTTGGAGGATTACCATTCGAATCAGCCTGCGTTGCGTTAACAACTAAAGCTTTTTGTCCGGACTCAGTACCATATACTTCAGTGTCAATTAAGCTAAGCACCGAATCATTTGCATCGGCTGCCAGTTTCACACAATTATATCTCAAATCAAGAGTAGCGTTACCGCCATGAACAAGCGTTCCATTCTTAAAAATGTGATCGCCAAATCTCTTGATTTGATTTTTTATAATACTTTGAAGCTGAGTAAGCTCTCGGGCTTGAACAGAAACTCCCGGCTTAAACAGAATTTGATGATAATTTTTTGTTTCATCAAAATCGTCAAAATAAGGATCAGTGTTTAGATTAATTGCCATTCTGATTGTTCCTAATAATAATCTCTATTTATAATCAAAACTTGATAAATGTTCTAAATGTAACTGTTTGTTCTTCTGATGAAGTAAATGCTAATCGATTATCAATGTACAAAACTTCTCCAGATAAAACATCAATATCTGGATCTGTTACTGTAGTAACTGTAAAATTAGCTGATTCTTCCGCGTTATAAAACTCATCTGTGGCCACAGGTGTAGTTCCATCTGTTGGTATTACCAACATTGCATTATCTTCAGAACTTATAACTCTCATTACCTTTGCATCATTTGCCGTGTGAATAAGAGCATCTTCCGGATAACTATCGCCAAGGAAAGTACCTTCTAATTTAAAGCATGCTGAACCACCAGAATTAATAAATTTTCTATTTTCATTATACACATCAAAATCTTTTACAAGACCAAATTGTCTATATTGATTGTCTACAATTAATCCTTGATTTGTTTCAGCTTCAAACGAAACATAAAAACATAATGTATCTGCCATTAATTCTCTAGGAGCATCAAATCCATGCCCGCCCAATGGAGACATTATTGCGCGAGAAGTAGTTGTTCCTAAATTTTCTGAAGCAATAGATACATTAGCGTATGTATAACCCGATCCACGATTTGTCATTGTAATCGAATCAACTTCGCCATTTACATCTATAGTTGCAACTGCCGTTGCTCCAGTTCCATCGCCTGTAATAGTAATTGCAGGAGGAGCTGTATAACCAGCAGTTGAATTTGTAATAATAATTGTAGATATTTCTCCATCAACTGTAAGAGCTTCAACGTCAGCCTGTAATGAATCAAGATCTCCAGGAGTTGATAATGTTAAATCAATATCTGCTCCTTCGCCTGGATCTAATAATCCCTTAGTAACTGTCAAATATGCTTGTGTATATCCAGTTCCAGCATTTGTGATTGTTACACCAGTAACATTACCATTTTCAATTACAAGATCAGCAGCACCATCGGCACCGTCACCAGTAATTACGGCATAAGTTTGATCGTGATCGTAATCTTGCCCACCATCATTTAATATATAACCGGTGATAGTTCCAGCTTCATAATATTCGTTTTTCACTTTCTTTATGACTGGCATATAGTCATTAGTCATAAACTTATTACGTAAGCTTAATGGAAGGAAATACATAAATTTCCAAACATATCCATCGGCAGTTACAGTATATCCAGGATCAGTACCAGTTGGTTTTACTGTTGAAGGTGCACCTGAATTATTGTCAATACATTTATAAACATTAAAATCATCTGTTAAAACGTAAAAGTCAATTTCATTCATTGCACCGGCATCGGCCAAGTATCTATCATCAAAGCGAGAATAAACAACATCAGCTGTCCAATCAATTCTTCGCGTAATAAAGGATACATTATTAATTGTGACACCTTTCACACCAATAATATTATTACGGGTAGTTAATTCTTCGTTATAACGATTATTGGGAGTTGGCGCATTATCAATAGCGCCTTCATTGTCCCAAGAAAGAACCTGACCTATAAAGTAATAATAACTAGCAGATCTATTTTGAATTTTTTCATAAATAGCATCCGCCATTGTATGGTGGAAATTTGGCCTAACGATAGCTACCATTTTTTATCTCTTAAGATATTGAAATAGTCCAAGTAATAGTCATACTGTCGTCTACAGCTTTATTGACCACGTTAAATACAGTACGACAAAGCATTGTGCCGGCAGTACCATCATTAAATACACCCGCTTCTGTAAGAGCAGCTGTACCAACTCCTGGACCCCAAGTAGCTACGTATTCAATCTCATTTGCTGTAACTGTATCAGTAGTTAAAGCAACACGAGCTTCTTCAGTCTCAAGAGTAGTATCACCTGCTGCAGCCAATGTAGTGCCAGTACCAACAGCCATGTGAGTCATTTCTGCAGGTGGTGCATCGTCATTTAAACGAGCCGCGATATATTCGCGCCCAGTAGTTACAACAAGGTTTTTAATATTCACCTTATCTTTTAATCGGCCGTCTGGAGCAAAGACTTCAATCTCTACTTGACCAGTTGCTCCGATGAGTTCATTCATTAACATTTCATTTGTCTCCTAATTAAATGTTGTTAAACCTTCTGAATAATCTTCAGCAAAATAATTTTCTGCATAAATATCGCCTAATAATTCAATTATACCAGTGCTATTACTATTTATACTGTCAGTCTGGTTAGAATTAAAATTAACTGATAGTAAACTATCATCTGTTGTAACAGTATCAGATATGATCTTATTACGCGTAATTAGTATGTTTGAATCATCTGCGCCAACAGCGTCTGAAAGCGGCTTGCTATAATTCTTTTGTACTATTTGGTTTGCAGCTACTGAATCAGTTAATGGTTTTAATAATGTCCATTCCCAAACTGGTTCAGCTGTCACCACGACTTCAGCAACAGGTTTATACATATGCTTAATTTCAGCATCTTCTGTATCAACAACATCTTGCAAACGAGTACGCAAATAACGACGTAAGGCATCAAGATTTCTTGATAGATCAAATGAATTATTAATAACAAATTCACCGAATGCTACCATTCCAGCCGGATGCACTGTTCTATTTAAGACATTTTTATATTCATCAAATCTTTCAGACGATCGAATCAAATAAGAATATTGTTGATAAAAGAAGTTGTCTTGCAAATATATATCATCAGATAAGAAACCGTTATTAGAGATATATTCACCGCGATATTCTACAACAGGTCCATTTGTGAATTTTATAATTGCACGATTTGGATATGTAATTTGATCAGCATCTGGATCAGTAGATATTACAAAGTTGACTCCACCAATAATATCAACTGTTGGTATAATCATGGCGTAAAAAGTATCTGAATATTCAACGCCAAAATTAATGAATTTAATATCTGTTAGCTCACCTGTTGTGTTATTAACTTCAGTCGTTTTGATTGTAACACCAGTGCCAGTAGCTTCTTCTATATCAATAAATTGTGCTAAACCAAAATTTTGTCCACCATATACAATTTCATATGTTGAAACTGCTGGAACAACTGTAGCAACAACTCCAAATTCATTAATTGTAGAGTTTAAAACAATTCTGGCAATGTTAATTGATTTGGTTACAAATATTTCATAATAATTTGTTTGGCCAACTTGTTTAATTCGTTCTACTTCTGCTGGTATTTGTAATCCATCAGGAGTTGTAATTGTAACTACATTTGCAAATAGATCAAATGGATCGCCTGCAGTGACGTCAATAAAAACTGAATTCTGTTGAACCCATCTACCATCAGATGCTACTAATATTTTTTCTTTTGGAAAACTAACTTCAATTTCTGTATTATATAAAAGTCTAAATAAAACTTTAAATGATTCTACAGAACCTTTTGCTTGATAGAATTGTACAATGTTTTTGTATAATATTTCTTTATTGACTTCTAAATTTGTAACAAAGCTTGAGCCTAACTCCTTTTCTAATAGGAGTAAGAAATCGTCAACAACAGTATCAATATCGCGATTTGCTAATATAGAATTAATCGCGTACGAGGGACCTCCCTCAGCATTCATGAAGTTATAGTATTCTTTTAAAAATTCAATCAGGGCAGCTGAATCTTCTATTAACTGTCGTGGTAATAGTGACTCAACTTTACCTGTTTCTATATTATCGCGAGTAGCCATACTGTGTTAATTACTCGTGTCGAGAGAATGTGGTATAAGACGATGTTCCAGCAGAACCTAATGTGGTAATTGTATCTTCTTCACCAGTTACTGTAATGCCAGGAGTTTCGTCTTGCTCAATTGAAACTAGTTGATTATACTTAGGTGCAATATCATTTGAATTTGGATCTGCAAAAATAAGTAATACATCAGAAGATTCAATTAATAAATTTTTCAATTCAATTTTACCCAGTGTGGGAAATATTGTACCAGCATTTGCTCTGACAATCGTATCACTATCAGCATTTAAAATTTGCACTGTTCTATTTGGAAATGCTCCAGGTTGAGGAATGTCGGCTAGCTTACATGATTGGCCTTGAAATGTAAATGTATTTGAAGATAAAGTTTGCTCAGTAGTGTCAGTAATGTAAATAGGACTAGAAAATTTAATTACATAATCAGCAGAAAACCCAGTTTGTGGTTGAACATGCTTATGCATCTTTAATCTAGCAAAGGAATTTAATATACCCTTATCAACACTGTCTATGGCTTTTAACAGTTTGGAATAACGTAGTACACCATCAAACTTTTCTAAATAAGTATCGTTATAGTCTAGAATAGCATTGCGTACTGCTGTTTCTAATTGACCTTTTGATCTTGCGGTTGAATTTGGATCGTATTTAAAGAATACATCCATAGTAATAAACGTATAATCTGGATTTTCGATTTCAGCAGTGACTGAACCCACATTACGAGCTGCAAGATATTGTTTAATAATATTACGTGAAGTTGTCGATAAATATTCACTTGTCTTTGGCTTGATTGATAAGAAAACTTTACCGTATACAGGTGGATCATTGACTTCACCACCCCAGACTGATATATCTTCAATGTAATCGTATTCTGCCATCAACACAGCTTTATAATCAATTGCAGTCACAGCTCTATTTTGTGAAGCAAATGATTTTGGAGCATTATGTCGAATTGATTCGGTTGTTTCTTTATCAGACCCAGTTGTTGTTCGAACAAATCCATCTACTTTTGTAATAGTAATTGCTGATATTCCACCAATAGATCCATCAATGGTAAACGCGGTTGCGCCATTTCCATCCGATCCGTGTGTTTTAATAAATCCAATATCAACGATTTGACCAGTAACAGGCTGATGTCCTACAACATTATCGCCAAAATATATTTGATATTGCCCGTCGTAACCTTCTTGCAAAAAGTAAGCAAAGGAATCTGACGCAACGTCAAGAATTGAATTATAATGTGCATATACTTGTGATGTAGTTGCTGTCAATGAATCACGTACGGATACAATTAAAGTTTCTACGTCTGCCATGTCAGTAGGCAATTCAAACTTTTGATTTGGTACTTTATTATTGATACGATATGTGAAAGTTTGTATTTCTCCTTCACATATTTCTATATTATTAAAGTAGTATTTGTTTTCACCATCTTTAATTGCTGTATAAGATTGATTTGTTACAAATTGATATTGGCGATTACCAATTAATCCTTGAAACTTTTGCCCTCGAGGAATTTCAATCGCAGTAGGATCAGAAGGAACTCCAGCAACGACAACATTTAAATAAGCTTTTGCTGCAGTTGCTGATGATGGAGTATATCCTAACATCTTAGCATGAGAAACAACATTTGCTCTAAACTGTGCTGTATCTAAAAAACTTTCATTTGCATTAGTGTGAGCAAGCAAAGCATTATATTGAGTATTATAAGCAAGAATATCCAATAGGATACTCATACCCGATCCATCAAAATCATAGTCGTTAAATTTATCTTGCGCACTGAGAAACGCTTTTAAATTAGTTTTGATTTGATCAAAATCTAGTTCAGTTACGTTCTTAATATTTGCCATTATCGAATTCTCTCTAAGTATACATCTACATCAACCAATCCTGGAACATTATTAATTTTAACAGACACCGAAATAAAGACTGCATTTTCGTCAGTACGATCAAATATTTCTAATGCAGCTATTTGTACTCTTGGTTCATGATATTTAATTGTTCTTTTGATTGCTTCTCGCATTGAGGCAAGATTTACCGGACTAAAGTTTTCAAATAACTTATCAGTAATTGCACAGCCGACATTTGGTTGAAAAGGTCGCTCACCGTATCCAGTTAAAATTAAATTTCTTACTGATCTTCGTATTGCATTAATATCTCTTAATGGAACTACATCACCAAAATTTGGATGAGGTTTAAAATTTAAATCTAAATCGGAATAGTCCACTGCCCGCGCAACGACGTTGGCGGTTATTTTTTCGTAGCCTTTATCGGATAAGTATTCAGTACTCATAGTATCTATTTATACCCTAATTGCCAGCAAATACGTTATTTGATCCCATAACTTTCACATTCCCTTTTGAATCAATGTCGCCTTTTCGGCCGCATCCTTTTCCATTTACCCATACTGTATTTGAAGATTTGACTAATACGTTTCCGTTTGAATCTACATCACCTTTACGATGTACTCCTTTCTCATTTGCAAACACGTTATTGGATGCTTGTACTGCAGTGTGACCAACAGCATCTATGTCTCCTTTACGATGAACTGAATATGTCATACTTCATTCTCCGGTGGAAAGGCATCATCAAATTTATCTGCGTAGTCTTTTATCTTACTTACCGATGGAGATATATTTGCATCAGATTTATTTGTTTCATCTAACATAAATCCATCACGAATAATTGATTGCCACATAATGCCATCAGTAACATAATTGCCACGATTTCGATATCCAGGACCCATTGTATCTCCAAGATAACGAATACGATCGACATCATTTTTTATTTCAGTAAGTGTTGAATTGTGCGTAGACAACTCACCGTTTAAAGTATCTAGTTTACCTTCAATAGTTGTAAGATGTCCATCCAACATATTATACATTTCATCAAATTTAGATCCTAACATCTGACCTATCATTGCAGCAGAAGAAAGTATAGCAGGTGAATAATCCATTACAGCTGATGTCGTATTTGAACTAGTATCTTTTACAGAAATTATATGATCTCCGATTTGAACAATTGCTGTAGCGCCAGTTCCATCTCCACTAATTGCAACTGTCGGAATATCGCCGGCCTGAGGAGGATTATTAATAGAATAATTACTACCATAATTAGTTATTTCATAACCAATTACTGATCCATTTTGAATGATTGCATCAGCTGCAGCACCGCTTCCATTACCACCAGTAATCGTAACAGTTGCAGTAGTATAACCAGAACCAATTGTTCTTGGTATTATAGCTCTTACCTGACCAGTATCTGATAAAAAATTATTGGTATGTGGAGCTAAAGCCATCGCTTAATCCTCTTAGTTTAATCTAATATTCTTAGCAGTAATAACGTAATCTTTCTTAGCAGTCTTTGTAACTTGGCCTGACGTGGCTTGACTTAAATCGCCACCAACAACTTCACCTAAGTTACCAACCACTTCGTTTGATCGATTACCACCAACATATTGTGTAAGATTACCGTAAATATATTCTGTCTTATTACCTTGTACTTCTACGTTATAATTACCCACAACAAATAAGTTACAATCACCTTCGATTGTAACACGAGATGTTCCTTTTACATTTACATAATCATCGCCTAAAGTCACTTCATAATTATCTTTAACAACTTTTAAAACTCTTTCACCAGCCGGATGTATTTCATAAAAAGTACCTGAACGGTGGTGTTCTTTAATTCGTTGATAATCAGCAGTATCGTCAATTTCAATTACATGCCCTGATTCTGATTCATGTACTTTATTAAATGGATACTGTGGTTTAGCAGGACTAGGCGGTTCATCAAAATAAAAGATATTTGGTATGTCACCACTTAATTGAAATGGTTCTGCTTTTGATTTTTCTGCAACCTTACCAACACGAATTGTTTCTTGATTTTTAGAAGCCTGTGTGGCTAATCCACGTGCTGCACGATTTACATCTGATGCTGGTAAATAATTCGTTAATTCATCGTCTGTCTTTTTAGGATAATTACCCAATGGATCAAAGAATCCTTTTGATGGATCAGCTTCAATCGTATTCAATGAAGCAACCGAACCCATAATAATTGGATCCTGTGCATCTGTTCCATCACGAAAGAATCCAACTACCCATGAACCTTCTACTAACCCATGTGGCGAACGCCCAACACCGGATGTTCCAGATTCTGTAGTTGGTAAAAGTATTGTAGCCCAAGGTAGATCTTCTGTTGGCAATAATGCTTTATCTGCGGTATGGTAACCATAACATCTTACTCTTACTCGATTTAAATATAAAGGGTCCGCACGGTCTTCAACAACACCATGAAACCATGCGAATTTTGTATCCATAAAATTATTCATCGTTTATGCACCGAGTCTCTACGTATTTTCAATCGCGTATAATAACCAGTTTGATCGAATTGGTGTGTTGACGATACAATTAAATATCGACCTGATAACATTTCATCTGATTCTCTACCGGCTCCATCAACTTGACCAGACTTTGGAAATAAAATTTCAATCACGGTTCCTGGCATTAAACGTGTATCACCATTTAATTTGAGTGTATGCTCTATTTGTTCTAGGTTTGAATATACTGAATGTTTATATGCCATTTTATAAGAGCCAAATCCATGTACATTTACATGGTCATCATCAGCCATCGCTAAATTGTTTTGATTGATAAAAATATTATATGACTCTTTTAAATCTAATGGACTGACTCCTGATATAGAAAAATCTCTATCCCATACTAAATCTGATTCGGATCCGTCAATTAAAATTGGTTCATCTTCAAACGCGTTATAATCAATCGTTTCATATACCTTATTTGATAAATCTAAACGATGTGTACGTGTTACATATGATCCGCCTTTTACGCTTTTAAACGGAGAGAATCCAAGGTTTGATGATGCTTCTAATATACGTAATCGTTTTTCTTCAAATGATTCGTCAGTCTGCTCTTCGTGTGAATAAAACGTTCCTTGCCAATAAGTATCTAATACTTCAGAGGTAATCATATTATTATAAGAGTTTAAAACATATTTAGAATCATCAAACCTTTGATAAGTAAACATTGGCGCGCCGTTTGCTGCCATTGATTTTTTTAATATAAATGCAATAGCATCTGCATACGTTAACTTAGGACAAATAAATTTCATAGCACCAAGAGTCTGATCGTCAAGCATTTCTAATTCAGCGCCTACTTGGCGATAAAGCTCTTGAAGAATCTCAGCTGATGATCCGGATAACGATGTAGATATTTTTCGAAACTTAGCAACTAAACCTAATGGTGATATGCAACGTATTTTATATGTGGCTAAATCAGGCTTTGGTTTACCATATAAAGGTATATCAAGGACATACCAATCGTTTTGTATATCTCGAATTGGTTCATCTTTTGTATTTTGTTTACGTACAACCGTGGATATCTTTTCATTGCCAGATATATTCATATCTTCAAAAAGAGATAAACCATCTGCAATATCTAATTCAGCAATCAACGGCTGCTGAAAGATTGATTCATACACGGTAAAGGTTTGAACTAAGCTCGATATATCTCTTTCTTTACCAGATGCTGATTCCATCACAACATCTAAACGAAAGGAATTCGGTTCAATAGCCGAGTTGTCAGTGGGGTGTAACCCTTTTGATATTGTCATGAGTTAATTAACTTTTTATATCGAGTAGCGAACTCATCAACCACGGAAGCGTTTAAAACTTTTAAATCCATTTTATTATCGTTTTCTTTTAATTCATAATCAAAATTAGTAACAGGTAATTCTGTATCATCTTCATTAAATCTTAAACGATCAATCCAGTTACCATCTGAATCTATATAATGATGTACAGCATCTTCGTAAGATTGAATTAATACTTTATGATCTGCGTTAAAAGAAAATACAATTGTGGATGTAATAAATCCAATTGATTCTGAATCTGAAAATTCGCCAACTACATCTTTTACAATGACCTGATTTAATTGATGGTTTACCTTTTCAACAACTCCTGTAGCACCTGAATCAAAACCTAAAACCTGTTCACCAATTATAATATCTGTATTTCGGTTTGAAATCAGATGTACATCATTAACGGATCCAGATTTTTGTATTGGTGTTAATGCTATACGATTACCATATTTAGAAGTAACATAATTTTCTAATTCAAGAGAACTCTTTGGCCATTGATGAAGGCCATCATTTAATCGAGGATTAATTACAAAAAAGGTCCACCAATAATTTGGTGTCTTATATAATTTCATCGATAACTGATCGGGTCTTGATCCGTCAGAAACTGTTTCCCACAAATAATACGTGTGGTTATCCATTTCATCTAAAAACGCTCTTACATTTTTAGATATATCAACAATAAAAATTTTATCGTTTGTTTCGTCTTGAAATTGATATTCTCTTAGTGGAAATGATCTAAAAAAGTTTAACATGAAAATACCTATATAAGAGCGATGTCAGCTTCGTTGAAATCGTTAAGAGTAAGAACTTTAGTTTCTTGAAAGGTTAATGACATATCAACTTCAAGAGGAGCTCCACCTTCAAAATGCATTGATGTAGGAGCTGAAAAATTTGTAGTAAAATTAACTAAATTCGTTTGATATATTGTAGGATAATAAGGATTCGGTTTACCTTCTTTTGTACAGAATTCAATTGCAAATACATGTGGATAAGTTAAAAGATAATTCCCTTGGCCTGATTCTGCGTACATAGTTGCACGAAAGAATCTTTGTATATTACGAATTTCATCTGCTTCAAATGGATTTTCAGCAACTAATTTAAAATTAAATGCAAAAGATCTTAATACCATATTTTGAAAGGCAGTTACAGTATTTGGATTTACGGCCTTTCCTTTTGATTGTCCATATATATTTTGAAGTTGATCTGCACCAGGCACGATTGCGCCTGCACCAGAATTTTGTGCAATCTTCATGGCCAACATAGTTGATAATTCAGGATCAGCTGAATTGCCAAATGCTGATTCGTTCATTCGAGAAGCAATCTCACCGGCCGATTCGCCGTTTTTCATACCTTCTAAAATATTAGAACCCAATGGACCCATATCAAAGGTAGAGAATGAAGCACCATCTGCGAATGATACTTGTTGTGGATGATATAGTGTTACTGTTCCAAACGTTTCTCCACCAGAGCCATAATCAGCTTTTGATGCAGTAATTCTCATAAATGGTGCATTACCATCTAAATTTTCTGGATATATGAGATCGACTGACATTGACTGTTAACCTATAAATAAAATTAAGTTTTCTAATCTATTTATATGGTTATGGCCAAAACTTACAAAGGTAAATATAGAATTAAAAAGCCTGAAAAATATAATGGCGATATACGAAACGTTACGTATCGATCATTATGGGAAAGGCAATGCTTTCGGTGGTGTGAAGAAAGAGATGATGTAGTATCATGGTCTTCCGAAGAAACTGTAATACCTTATCGGTGCAAAACAGATAATCGAATCCATCGATACTTTATTGATTTAAAAATTAAATTCTCAAATGGTCGAATTGTGTTGGTTGAAATTAAACCTGAATCACAAACAAAACCTCCTAAGAAACCAGCTCGACAAACAAAGAAATATATTAATGAGGTCATGACCTACGTTAAGAATGAATCTAAATGGAAAGCTGCTAGCCAATATGCAGAGAACTATGGTTATCATTTTGAAATATGGACAGAAAATCATCTTAAAAAATTAGGAATCAAACTCCTCACTTAGCCATATAAATAGATGTATGGCAGAATCAATATTTGACAAATATAAAAAAGACGCGATTGGTTCGGGTGTAAAACTCAGAACTGATGCTTCGCGTGATTGGTTTCAAGACAAATTAAAAACTTTAAGAAACGTCAATCGCCGTGGGTTATTAAGAGATCCAAACATGGTAAAAAGAAACCGTGCACGGGTTGGGTCGATGTATATGTATTTTTATGATCCAAAGACACGCGAAACGTTACCTTATTATGACTCGTTCCCATTAACCATAATGGTTGAACCAGCTCCAGGAGGATTCTATGGATTAAATCTCCATTACTTACCGCCTGCTTTAAGAGCAAAAATGTTAGACGCGTTAATGGACATTACAACAAATAAAAAATATGATGAGTCAACACGATTTAAATTATCATATCAATTATTGAAATCATCTTCTAAATTAAAATGGTTTGCACCATGTTTTAAAAGATACTTATATGAACACATAGAGGCTTCACCTGTTATGGTGCCAGCCGATGAATGGGAAATTGCAGTATTTCTTCCGACCGAACAATTTAGAAAAGCCAATAAGCGTTCCATTTGGAAAGATTCTAGACAAAGAGCTCTATCATGATTTTAGATAACCCTATATCAGATTTACAAGCAAAGATATCAGAACGTGGCGGTTTAGCCCGTACAAATTTATTTGCTATTACATTTACTGGTCCAGCTTCAGTCAATCCGGACATTTATTTAGTAAATGCTATATGCGAATCAGTATCTCTTCCTGGTAGATCTATATCTACAAATGAACACGCAACATGGAAGCATGCAACAAAGACTCCATATTCTTTTATTAATGACGACGTTACTATGAATTTCTTAGTAACAAACGACTTTTATATTAAAAGGTTGATGGACAACTGGATGCGGTCTGTTATTAATGATGAGGATGGTGTTGTTTATTATAAAAAGCAATACGCTTCTGATATTATTATAACTAATTTAGATTTAAAAGGCAATATGGTTTATAAGACTACATTGCAAAACGCTTTTCCAATTACGGTATCAGCAATTGAGTTATCAAATTCTTCTGAGAACGAAGTGATTCGATTAAGTGTTACATTTACATATGAAAATTTTAAAACAAATTCAACATATTTTAGTTTGGCAACATCATTGGCTGAATTAAAAAATGCAATATCTTTTCCAAATCCTTTAATGCCTTCGGTACCATTCTCGCCTTTCGGTGATCTTGGTGCTCAAGCCGAAACCATATTGGCAGGTTTAAAAGGACAAATAGCCGGTGAATTGTCTTCTGTATTACAAGCAATTACTGGCGATATACGCGGTAAAATTACTGCAAATGCGAATTCAATCACGATACCTTACGAGGGATCGCTAGGAAGTGTAGTCAGTCAATTATCTGGTAAAGTGACTAATATATTTGGAGCGGGATTGAGTGGAACCATGAATGAAGCAGCTTCATCTGGAGGACAGAGTTTGATTTCACGCGCATCTTCAGGCGTGAAAAGTTTGTTTGGTTAATTTATTATTCTATATAATAGGAGAATATTATGGCATTACCTAAGTTGGTGTCTGCGAAGCACACCATGAAAATACCGAGTACAGGTCAGACAGTAGAATATAGACCGTACTTAGTAAAAGAAGAAAAAGTTTTAATGATGGCATTTGAGACGAAAGACCAATCTCAAATGGTAAGAGCATTAAGGGATACAGTGGCCGCTTGTACTGAAGGCCAAGTTGACGTTGATAAGCTAGCATTATTTGATTTAGAGTACGTGTTTCTAAAACTCAGAGCAAAATCTGTTGGTGAAACATCGAAACTTAAAATTAAATGCTCTGATTGTTCGACGTCAAATGAAGTAATGGTGGATTTAAACACTGTTGAAGTACAAGGGGAAGTAAAACAAAACGCAAAGGTCCAATTAACAGATGAAGTAGGTGTTGTATTAAAATATCCTACGGTAAAGGGATCTTATAAGAATACGAGTAAAGCAAAGGATGATACATCACAAGCCTTTGCACAAATAGCTGCATCGATTGAATCAATATACGATGCCGAAAATGTTTATGCTGCATCTGATGAGTCTGCAGAGAGTATCAATGACTTTATTGAATCTCTAACATCAGATCAGTTTAAAAAGATTACGAGTTTTTTTGATGACATGCCAAAACTAAAGCATGACATCGAGTTTGATTGCACAAACTGTAAGACTCATAATAAATTAACGATAGAGGGCCTAACGAATTTTTTCTAATAGGTCTCTCTCATGAAACATTGGAGAATCATTACAAAACTAACTTTGCATTGATGCAACATCACAAATATTCTCTAACTGAATTAGATAATATGATTCCCTGGGAAAGAGAAATATATGTTATATTGCTCCAACAATATATTAAAGATGAGAATGATAGAATTAAAATGCAAAATAAGCGCTGATGAGAGAGACGTAAATGGCCGACGATTTAACTAAAAAACTACAAGAAATTGCGAATCAAATTGCGGAAGCAACTGCAGCAATTGCTAGAGAAAGCGAAAATAATCAAAAGCTTTCTGGCGCAGAAAAGAAACAAAGTACCGAAGAGTTGAAAAAGCTCAATGCTACTTTGGCTGCTCTTGTAGCTGAACAAAGCGATGCAAAAGAATCTTTACAAAATTTAGACGGTCTGAACGCCCTTACACAAACATTAAAGGACCAAAAGGCTGCTGCTGATAGAGATTTAAGTCTTGCAGAGTTGGGCAAAAAGTTAGATTCCTTAAACAGTCTCACAGAAGGTAATGCTGCTTCTGAACAATTAGAAGTTGAGTTTGCTGCTCAAAGGGCTATATTAGAAAACCCTGTTGCATCTGAAGAAGAAAAACAATTAGCACAAGAAACAATTGATGTTATAGCAGAAGGAGCTGAAACCGAAGAGAATCGTCGTGAGGCTCAACGCAAAGCCGATGAAGCAAATTCAATTCTATTAAGAATTGCTGAAGGCTCTGAAGAAATGGCCAAAGGTCTCGATGAATTTTCATCTAATTTTACAAAAGGTGCTGGGTTATTAGGAACTCTCGGTGCTATTGGTATGTTATTGTTTTCTCCTGAAACTTTAAAAGAACTTATTGATGATGTAATTGGTTTCTTTACTGATATGACAGAAGCAATTAAGTCTTTACTTGATGGTGATTTTGAAAATGCAAAAGAATTAATTCTTAAGAATTGGAAAGGAGTTGCCGCTGCAATCGGCGGATTCTTTTTAGTATTTGGTGGAACAATTATGTCTGCCGTTAGTGGTATCTTTAAATCAATTAGATCAATTGGCACATTCTTAGGTAAATTTGGAAAAGTTCTTGGTAAATTATTTGTACCCTTCGCTGTATTAATGAGTGCAGTATCATTTATTACTGGCTTTATTGATGGATTTAAAGAAGAAGGAATTATTGGTGGTTTACAAGAAGGTATTAAAAATCTATTTGATAGTTTAGTTGCTGCTCCACTCGATTTATTAAAAGATGGTGTGGCATGGATTCTAGGTAAGATGGGATTTGAGAATGCGGCTGACGTTGTTGGTGAATTCTCATTCTCTGAATTATTTAATTCAATGTTTGAATCGCTCTTTTCTTTTATTGGTTCATCTGTTGATTGGATTAAAGGAAAGTTTACAGAAATAGCAGATGGAATTGGTCCAATGTTCTCTTCCATGTGGGAGGGATTATTTGGTGAAGGTGGATTATATGATATGTTATTTGCTCCAATTGATATGGCTATTAATTGGATTGCCTCTGCATTTTCATTTGAAACACCAGAAGATGGATTCTCTTTAAGGGAATTTATTGGTAATCAAATTTCTAGAATAACAGATTATATAAGAGGTTTATTTGATTTTGATTTCTTTAGTGATGATGCGCCGCCACCTGAAGTTGCAATGAATGCAACGGATGAAGAAATACGAGCTCAAGCAATAGAAAATGTTACAGGATTCTTTGGTGGAGTTGATGAAGACGAAGCTCAAGCTGAATTTGAAAGACTAAGAGAAATCCGCGATCGAGGACAATTAACCTCCACAGAAAGAATGCTTGGAAGTGAAGCACCTGCATCTTTAGAGTTATCACCGCAAGAATTTACTACAAGAGCAATGGCATCAAGGGCGCCAGATTCTGAATTGATTCAAAGGCAAAGAGAAATAGATAATATTAGAGCTGAAATGGATTCAATGAGAGCGAATGCTGCACCAGTAGTTGTTGCTGGTGGCGGTGGTGGTGGAAATAATGTAAACGCTTCAAGCCAAGTTGTAAATATATCTCAAGGAATGAGCGCTTCTGACATGTCTAGAATGGAATTTGTTAATTTCCCAAGATAAAAAAAGGGGAGCCGAAGCTCCCCTGAAAAACCTAGCCTTCAGCTAGTTTTTGGAAGTAACTCAAAGTATCTTCTTCGTCGTTATTAGTTTCTGGTACTGAATTAATCTGTACACCAGGAGCTTCAGTCACTACTGAAACATTAGCAGTTTCATCGATAGCAATTGATTCAGCCGTAGTCATTACAGATTCTTCACCAAGAACCTTATTCAAACGAGCTTTGAGATCAGCATAAGATTTATAATTCTTAGGATCGAGGAAATCCTGTAGACTATAAAGCTTATTGTAAATAGCTTCTAGTTGTGTATCATCCGCTGATAGCGGAGTGACAGAAGCAAATTCTGATTTATCATAGTTACGATAACCAGCAACCTGCTGAATTTTGAGTTTGAAATTCGCACCTTCCCAGAAGTCAAAAGGATTTACAGGCTGTTCGTCAGCAAACTGCGGCTGCATAACATCCATAATCTTATCAAAGATTTTCTTACCAAATTTATAAAGAAAAACTTTACCATCATTTTCTGGATTAGATGGATCTGATACGACCTGAATATTAGTTACATAGTGTAAACGACGCTTGCGCTTTCGAGCTGTTTCCTTATCCTCTTCACGGCCTGTATTCCACAATACTGAATTTGCTTCAGATACTGGATCCTGTTGACCAATTGAAGTAAGAGAGTTTTCGATATACCAAAGACCAGATGGACCTTGAAAGCCATGATCCCAGTAACGAACCCAAGGGAGTTCCTCGCCCTGTGGTGCTGGTAAGAAACGAATTACTGCATAACCATTGCCTGCTTTATCAACAGTTGGTTTCCAAAAACGGTCATCAACATAAGATTGATTTTGATTTGTGGAACCACCTACAGCTTCTGCTGCTTTGGTGAGAGCTTCGATTGAAGCAGAACGATTACGTTTTAAGTCTTGAAACGACATATATTTTCTCCGTATATAATAGTATTAAATGTATTTTCTGAATTATCCACTTTACCCATGATATAATATATTATACAACATTTTCATTAAGATGTAAATACCTCGAAGACAATTTTTTTCATCTTCTCATAATCATACTCAATGAACGTGCCATACTTACGAATCTTTCGTGATAGCTCAGGCCACACAATAGTCTCCGTAATTTGTTTATCGAACTTGTTTATAAATCCGACTAAATTATTTATAACCACCACAGTTTCTAACGAAATTTCGTTTTTTAAGTAAGAATCTATCAGAAACGGATAATTATTTTGAATTGCAAATAAGTCATCAAATGTTTTTGCATTTTCAGACAACCGATATAAATCTTGTTTGAATGTATAACTTAGTGATTGTGTTTTCTTAAGCCATTGGTTATAAGTGGCTTCATCATTCAGCATTTCACCGATCCACTTCACATCATTAACAAAATAAGCTACGTAATATAATACAAGGTCATGAACATTATTAAACTTACGACCAACCTTTGCAAAAAAGAATTTATCTTTTCTTTTCCAAAATGACTGCGGTTTAGCAGAAGTTTTATAATTGTATTTTATTGCGTCATACGTATCATTTTCAAAATGTAGTTTTATAGATTGATAGAATCTATAAGCTTCAAATGGTTCCATAATCATATAGGCAATGCGGCGGTGTTATGCGTGTATTTAACTAAATTATTTCGACTTGCTTCTGCTTCTATTTTAGCGTGTAAAGAAACAGAAATGAGTTTGCCTACGTCTTCAGGAGGAAATTCATGCTCCTCACATATAGTAATACAGGCATCGATGTAGCTAGTTTCTCTACCACTTGCTACTCTTTTTTCAACTAATTCCGAAAATCTTTTTCTAGTTAATATTTTATCTTCAATCATTCTAATTCCACTTATAAAATTTATGGTCACCAATATCAGTAACATAGGTTAATTGGTATGTCCAATCAGGATTCACATAATTTGCGTGATAATGCGTTGCACCATTTGTAATATCCCAACCATTATACCAAAGCTCAAGAGCATAATAAGTAATCTCCATAACCCTATTATATGCAATTTTATCTTTCGGGTTATCAGACTTTCCATCACAATACCAAGAGAACTGGCATTGGTGAAGAAGTAGTCTACCATTTGAGTCATACTTAGATTGCTTTATAACGTCACAGAGATCATTTGGATATCTGCTGTCATTATATCTATTCAAGGTAACCATTGCCACGGCTATGATGGCCTCTGGGCTTTGATTACGTGCTTCATAATATGAATTCAATATTAAACATTGCATTTCTTCTCCAGTATAATATGAAATCGGATCGATATAAGTGATTTCATACTCAACTGGATCTTCAACTATTGTTTCTGGTATTGGCTCTAATACTACCGGTTTTTCAGAGCATGCAATTAAGAATCCAAGACTCGCAGCAATAAGCAATCTGCATTGATTCTTCCATTTGGTACTGATGATTTCGTAGTTAATTTTTGCCATTCGTTGTCTATCTGCCTCGGTGTTTTAGACTGTACAATTGATAGAAAGTCATTTGGTTTTCTTAACTTGACTTTACGCGAAAGGTCAACATTAATACCTTGTAGTGTTGTACCTTTTACTTCAAATCCATTTGTGGAATCCGAAACGTACTCAGTAATTTCCCTTGTTTTTGCATTAAAAACATAGAGCCTCATAGAACCAATTATCTGTAAAGGGAGAATTGATACTACTTTGTATTCCATGTTTTCTTTACAATACTTTAGTTTTGCTACTTGTTTGTCAGCAGCTTTTGGCTTTTTAATTCTTGCTTTTGATTTACGAACAGCCTTTGCTGCGTTTTTAATTGATTCTAAATCATTTAACATTGATTCACATGTTTTCATAAGCAATTTTAGATTTGGCTTTGTTATATGTGAATATGCTTCATGAGCTTGTTCGCATGAATTTGAATAAGCATCAGAAAATTCAGACATATATGTCTCAATCCAATTCTTCACTGGCTCAACGGCTGAACCAGTTAATCCATGACTTTTAAATTTAGTATACAAATCAAGGGATGCTTTAAAATTTCCATCCATCCATTCGTCTTCTAAATAATCTAGATCAACCATAATAGTTGATTGAATCTTATTCATTAAACGTTGTTGTGGGTTTAATACAACAACATTCGTTTCTTTTTCTAATTCTTTTTCAGATAAAATTTGTTTACCAACTTCAATTAAATCAGAATAATACTGATTAATAGTATCCATTGGATTTTTCCAATTATCAGGAAAAGGTTGTTTTATTACATTTTGCCAGTAAATCGAAGCAGCAAAATGTGCATGCATAAAGAAGTGCCATTCAGGATTTACCAATATAGCTTTTTGGTCGTCTCGAATAAAATGGCTTTTAATATATCCCTTGATTATACTGGACAATTCTTTTCTGTCCAGCTCATAGTGGAAATAAAATTTCATTTTATGAAAGTCGTCTATAGGAGCTGCCGACAATCCAGTCTTAGGTCTAGCTCTCACTTTTCGCTTTTTTACAGCCATAATAATATTCCTCTATTGCATGGTATAATCATATTATACACCATTTTATCCGAGACGTACACTTATTTATAATCCAAGTGGACTAAAGAAATGAATTGAATCAACTTTAAAGGACCGCCAACCATTAGCTCGAACATCATACGCCTTGATTAGACCTTCAGGCCAAGCATCAACTGATTCATTTTTTGGATGAGCATCTGCCGGAATTAGATTAAAATCGAGAGTACAATCCATTGTACGTTTTTCTCCATTTGCTTTAATAAAATCTACACGACAAATATTTTCTTTTAAGGTTTTTATCATATCATAACGACTATCTTGACTAGCGGTTTTCATTAATTTCTCCTCATTGTAGAGTAGTTAGTAGGGTTATCATCACGCCCAACGGGCACAGCATTTGATTTATGCATTGTTGCAATGCCAACCAAATAATCGCCTGAATATTGCGTTGAATCTTTCTTTTCACAATTAGTCTGACCAGTGCTTGTTACACTTGGATAATCAGGTGTTTCGCGAATATAGCGACGAGGTGGAACGTACACTTCAAAACCAGAAGGTTTCTTTGAAGATGCGAAAAGCTTTTCGCGTCGGCGTTTCGCTTTCTGTTCTTGGTGAGCTTTCATTCGAGCTTCTTTGATTCTTTGTGGTGTCGACATTATTACCTCTATTCACAAAATTTCTGTATGCTTGATAATCAAGCCTTTGCCTTAGTTTTCCTCGAGCGCGCCTTTGTTGGATTATAGGCCTTTCTCTCTGGATATGTCCTTTCATATAATATTATACCCTGTTCATCTGAAATTGTAAAGGCCTTGAGAGAAGTAAATTGCTCAAGGCGTTTGTTTTCTGCTTTAGCAGCATTTGGATTCCATGGAATATCGTATTCTTCTACGAATCCATCAACCCAAGCTATTTTAAGATTTATTTTCTTTTTCATCTTGTTCTGCTAACCACTCATTTATAAGCTGCACATAAACTTCGGCTTTAACGCTATCTGTTTTACCAGATTCAATGACATCTAATAGATTGCGCAGATAAGTTTTAGCAACAGCTAGATCACCTCCACGTTCACAATACTCAAAAAAGTAATCGCGGGTTGGTATATCATAGTTTAACTGACTCATAAAAACTCCTTAGTTAATTCCACTCGTTATCGAAGCGGGTTGTTTCAAAATACGTTTCGCCAACTGACTCGATGGCAATTTTCTTAGCTTGCTTAATATCGATTTGATTATAATTTTCATCGAGTTCAGCCATTTCTTTTTCAGCTTGACGTTCTTGTCTAGCTTTGATGCGAGCAATTTTTTTCTCGCAATCTTTAATGAACTTAGCATTGATTTTGCGCTGTTCTTCGCGTCCGCCTTGGACCTTTTCAACAGCTGCTTTAATCATGGCAATTCTATCTTTCATTTAATTCTCCTTAAGAGACTGGGATTAAGTTGTAGTTTGAGATTTGATACATTGACACAAATTCTTCGAAGATAGCATCGTAATCTTCTGGCATTACTTTGTTAGCTTCACCAGCGTCCATGTGAAGATCTGCATCAACAAAGTTCCAATCAATTTTTCCAAACTGATAATTTTCAGCGCTGTTGATTGCAGCAATAAAAGACTTTTTCAATTCAGTGTAAGTAGCAACATTAGTGCTCATAATAAAATCCTATAGTTAAATAATTAAGAACAACAAACTTGAAGGTAATAATCTCGGGCCAAAACTTCGATACAATCTTGGACATAATCTTCAGAGAAAAAATGACCAACTTCTTTGAAGACGTCATTTTCAACGCTATCCCAGAAAGCAAGAGTATGAGTAATCCGGCATTCTTCCCAGAGCTTTTGGTTTTTAGGAAGAGCAACGGCTCCATGAAATGCTTTAGCGATTGAAACGTCGATGGAAATAGTCATAATGTTTAATACCTTTTATCAATTTATGTGTATATTCTACATCCGTTTTCGGCAAATGTACAACTTTTTTTTCATTTATTTTTCGTATATAAATCAATAACTTACGTCGCTGAGGTTTCTAAGTGATTGATTCTAAAGGAAAAAATAAATTGTAACAGAGTGTAACTTTTGCATATTTTTTAACAAAATATATTTTTGTATCAATATCAATAACTTAGGGTATTATCGTAACATTTTAATATAAATAGTACTTGTAAGTTATTACATTTCTCAATACAAAGGACCAAAAATGAGATTCTCAGCGTTCTTTGTTATGTCTTTGATGACCTCTTTTACTTATGGACAAGTAGCCAACGATGCCGATGGCAATTTCGACTCAACTACGTATGTAGAAACTAACGGGACTACAGACTCCACTTCGTCTGTAACTTCCACAAACACGAATACCAACACGAATACAAATACTAGCACAAGTACGAGTACTTCGACAAATACGAATAATAACAACAATGTAAATACCACTACATCGACAAGTACTAATACGAATACAAATACGAATTATAACATATTGTCTGGTGGTACTACTAACACAAATACGAATAACAATAATAACGTGAATACTAGTACGTCTACAAGTACTAATACGAATAATAACAATAATGTAAGTGTTAGTACTGCAACAAATACAAATACTAATAATAATACTAACACCAACAATACGACAATAAACGCTACAAATGTGAATACTAATACTAATTCAAATACTAATGTGAACACAAGCACAAACACTAACAACAATAATAATGTAAGTGTATCTGAATCAGTTGCGGTTTATACTAATACCAATACTAATACGAACAACACAACTTCAGATAATACAAACACAAATATTAATACATCTGAAAGTACAAGTGTAACCACTTCTACGTCTTCTAACACAAACAATAATAATAATGTAAATGAAAACAGAAGTGTAAGTGAGAGCAACCAAACACAAAACATCAATCAAAGAATTGAGTCACCTCCACCTTCTGCAATTGCACCGAGCATAGGTAGTTCATATTCACAGGATCTTTGTACTACTGGAATTGCCGGAGCTGTACAAACACAAATATTTGGTCTTTCTGCAGGTAAGTCGGTTACAGACACAAACTGTGAAAGAATCAAACTAAGCAAGACACTATATGACATGGGTATGCGTGTAGCTGCTGTGTCGCTAATGTGCCAAGATGAAAGAGTATGGACTGCTATGAAAATGGCAGGTACGCCTTGTCCATACGAAGGTTTAATTGGTGACGAAGCTGGTGCAGCATGGGAAGCAAACTTAGCTGACGTTCCTGGCATCAAAGAAAGAGATGTTGAGCGAGGCAAAGTAACAGAATCACCTAATGGTCCACATGGATGAAAGAACTAGATAAAAGTATATTTCTTTCTTTAATAGTTGTATTATGGATTGTTCTTCCAATTACACTATTGGTAGCAACAC
>Ga0255751_10000976_pt1 | contig 27276 bp, 21 predicted proteins | sample 071ome_20_FD_179951 | JGI IMG/M metagenome (GOLD analysis project Ga0255751, IMG submission 179951) | Coastal salt marsh microbial communities from the Groves Creek Marsh, Skidaway Island, Georgia - 071412BT metaG (version 2) | ecosystem: Environmental > Aquatic > Marine > Intertidal zone >... | reverse complement strand
AAATAGAATGTAATATGAGTGAAGCAGTAAGATCCCTTTCGCCTTCGAGTGTCTGGAACCATTTTGCAGATTTAAATGCAGTACCTCGCCCGTCTAAGAAAGAAGAGCGCGTGATCAAATTCATGGTGGACTTTGGCCATTCCTTAGGCCTGCCCACGGAGGTTGACCACATAGGGAATGTATTCATACGCAAACCTGCTTCAGCGGGTATGGAGGGAAGAACTCCTGTGGTATTGCAGGCGCACTTAGACATGGTGCACCAAAAGAACAACGGCACAGATTTCGATTTTGAAACAGAAGGCATCCGCATGTCAGTGGATGGAGACTGGGTCAAAGCCGACGGCACGACGTTGGGCGCGGACAACGGTATTGGTGTTGCCTTTATCATGGCGATCCTTAGCTCAGCGGATATCGCACATCCTGCCATCGATGCCCTCTTTACCATTGATGAGGAAACGGGTATGACCGGGGCGCTCGAGCTAAAGGGCGGCATGCTGAACGGGAAGATCTTACTCAACATTGATACGGAAGACGACGATGAACTAACTATCGGTTGTGCCGGAGGTATTGATGTTACCGCAACTGCCGCTGTACCAATGATAGCAGCACCTAAAGGAGTGAAGGCTCTAGCGTTGTCGGTGAAAGGATTGAACGGTGGCCACAGTGGTATGGATATCCACAAGGGATTGGGCAATGCGAACAAGCTAATGAATAGAATCTTAGATAGGTTAGGTGCTAATGTCCAATTATCTGCCCTAAACGGTGGCGGACTGCGCAACGCTATCCCGCGCGAAAGCAATGCTGTGGTAGTATTTGATGCGGCTACAGAAAGTAATGTTGTAGCCACGTTGGAAGGCGTATCTGAGGAAATTACAGCCGAGCATCGCACGACAGATGCAGGTGCTCAAATCCTTTGGACAGAAACAGCAGTACCTTCGGAAGTAGTGAGTGCAGATTTCAAAGAGGCCTTAATCAGTGCCATCTATGCCTGTCCTAATGGCATTTATCGCATGTCTCCAGATATCGAGGGTCTAGTACAAACCTCGAACAACTTGGCGCGTGTGGCCATTGAGAATGGTCAATTAGTGATCATGTGTTTAACACGTAGTGCAGTGGAATCAGAGAAAATGGATTTAGCTCGTGCTATTGATCGCAACTTCGCGCAGCTGGGTTGCAGTGTGGAGCTCAGCGGGAACTATCCTGGTTGGACACCTAATCCTTCCAGTGCCATACTCACCACTATGCGCGACCTATATGTTGAGATGTTTAAAGAGCAACCTCACGTAGCGGCTTGCCATGCAGGGCTAGAATGTGGAATTTTAGGAACCAATTACCCCGAGATGGAACTCATCTCTTTTGGTCCGAACATTCGCGGGGCTCACAGTCCGGATGAAAAATGTCAAATCAGCAGCGTACAGAAGAGTTGGGACTTCTTCTTGAGAACGTTAGAAAACATACCAACTGTATAAGACCATGTTTGAGAATTTAAGTGATCGTCTAGAAGGCGCGTTTAAAACATTAAAGGGTAATCACAAGATTACCGAGCTGAACATTGCCGATAGTGTAAAGCAAATTCGTCGTGCCTTAGTAGAGGCCGACGTCAGCTTCAAAATTGCGAAAGAGTTCACCAATAAGGTCAAAGACAAGGCCATAGGCGAGGGTGTTATCAACGCCGTTCAACCGGGCCAAATGATGGTCAAGATTGTCCGTGATGAAATGGCTGAACTGATGGGAGGTCAGGCTGAAGGCTTAAATCTAACAGGTTCGCTCACAGTTATTTTGATGGCCGGTCTTCAAGGATCGGGTAAAACCACACACAGTGCAAAATTGGCCAATTACCTCAAGCGAAAAAAAACCAAAAAGCCACTACTCGTAGCCTGTGATGTTTATCGTCCAGCGGCCATTAACCAGCTTCACGTACTTGGGGAACAATTAGGCATTGAGGTCTACTCAGAAGAAGGTAATAATGATCCGGTGGCCATCGCATCCAATGCCTTGGCCCACGCGAAATCCAATGGTTTCAACGCAGTGATTGTCGATACCGCCGGTCGTTTGGCGGTGGACGAGGCGATGATGCAGGAAATAGGTAATATTCACAAGGCCATTACCCCATCTGAGACGCTCTTTGTCGTGGATGCAATGACGGGGCAAGATGCCGTGAATACAGCTAAAGCCTTTAATGATGTCCTAGATTTTAACGGCGTCATTCTTACCAAGCTAGACGGGGATACCCGTGGTGGTGCGGCCTTGACGATTAAATCTGTCGTAAATAAACCCATCAAGTTCGTGGGAATGGGAGAGAAGATGGATGCGCTTGATGTGTTCCATCCCGATCGTATGGCCGATAGAATCTTGGGCATGGGAGATGTTGTTTCTCTCGTAGAAAAGGCTCAAGAACAGTTCGATGAGGCTGAGGCGCGTAAGATGAGTAAGAAAATCGCGACCGATTCTTTCGGGTTCGACGACTTTATGAATCAAATCCAGCAAATCAAGAAAATGGGGAATATGAAAGACCTCATGGGAATGATTCCTGGAATGGGTAAGGCATTGAAAAATGTTGATATCGATGATGATGCGTTTAAGCACATTGAAGCGATGATTAACTCCATGACCTTGGACGAGCGTCAAAACCCAGATATTATCAATGGCTCTCGTCGCAAACGAATAGCCACCGGCTCAGGCCGCACGGTTCAAGATGTGAATGCGTTGCTGAAGCAATTTACCGACATGCGTAAAATGATGAAGATGATGCAGAGTGGGGGCGGCAAACGAGGAATGATGAATATGATGCGTGGCATGCGCTAACACTTACAGATAATGGTAGTTTTAGACGGTAAAGAAACTTCTGCAAAGATTCGCGCTGAACTTGCGGAACAAGTAAAAGCTCTGAAAGCAGAAGGAGGGAAGGTCCCTCATTTGGCGGCAATCCTCGTAGGGGAAGATGGCGCATCGAGAACCTATGTGAATGCTAAAGTTCGCGATTGTGAAGAGGTAGGATTCGGCTCGACGTTGATTAAACTGCCCGCTGAAACGACTCAAGAGGAGCTTCTTAAAGCGATCAATAAACTTAATAATGACGAGGATATTGACGGCTATATTGTCCAATTACCCCTGCCAAAGCACATCGACGAAACTGCCGTTTTGATGGCCGTTGATCCTAAAAAGGATGTTGATGGATTTCACCCACAGAATGTTGGGCGAATGACCCTCGGACTACCTACATACATTCCTGCCACGCCAATGGGAATTGTAGAGTTGTTACGTCGTTATGAGGTACCTACAGAAGGAAAAGACTGTGTGGTTATCGGACGCTCTCACATTGTAGGGTCTCCCATGTCCATCTTGCTAAGCCAGCATAATTACCCTGGCAACTGTACAGTCACCCTGTGCCACAGTCGCACCAAGAACTTGGAAGAAATCTGTCGTAAAGCCGATATCATCGTTGCCGCTTTAGGGCGTCCAGGTTTTGTAACTGCGGACATGGTTAAAGATGGGGCATGTGTTATTGATGTAGGCATTACTCGAGTGGACGATGCTACTAAAAAATCAGGTTTCAGATTACTTGGAGATGTCGATTTTGATGCGGTTGCGCCAAAATGTAGTTTCATCACGCCTGTTCCAGGTGGTGTCGGGCCGATGACTCGTGCCGCATTGATGATGAATACGATGAAAGTCACAGAATTGGGCCAAGCCTAATGAAAGACATTACAACATCACAGAGCTTTGCTCAAGATAGCATTCGTCGCGGTGAGGTAGTCCCGCTCATGGAGCAGTTTTACACGATCCAAGGAGAGGGGGCACATACCGGAAAAGCCGCCTATTTTGTACGTATTGGGGGATGTGATGTGGGTTGCCATTGGTGTGATGTGAAGGAGAGTTGGAATCCGGATACGCATCCTCCTACACCTATTGATAGTATCGTTGAGGAAGCTAAGAAATACTCGGATACGGTAGTGGTGACGGGCGGTGAGCCCCTTACTTGGAATATGAATCCCTTGGTAGATGCCTTTCGTGCCGAAGGAATTACGGTGCACGTTGAGACTAGTGGTGCCTATCCTTTGACCGGGAATTGGGATTGGATTACCCTGAGCCCTAAGAAAACGGCTGTGGTGAAAGAAGGCTACTACGAGCATGCGCACGAACTGAAAGTCATTGTGTACAATCGCCACGACTTAAAGTGGGCGGAAGAACATGCGGCTAAGGTCAATGATAAGTGTACCCTCTACCTTCAGCCAGAATGGAGCAAGCGGGATGAAATCATGCCCTTGCTGGTGGAATATATTCTCGAACATCCAAAGTGGAAGATCAGTCTACAAACCCATAAATACCTAAGGATTCCTTAAGATGGCTGGGCTGTGCAACATCGATGAGGCTGTACGCTTATTGCAATCTGGACAAGTAGTAGGTTTGCCTACTGAAACTGTCTATGGATTGGGTGCCCATGCCCTGGATACCACGGCTGTTGCCAAGGTATTTGAAGTAAAAAACCGACCGTCATTTGATCCCTTGATTGTCCATGTAGCAGATTTGGATGGGGTGCGGTGTATTGCCGAACTCACGCCTGAGGCTGAGTCCTTGCTGCTCGCATTTTCACCAGGACCGCTTACAGTAGTGTTGAAGAAGAAATCCATTGTTCCTGATTTAGTGACCAGCGGACATCCAACGGTGGCTGTGCGCATCCCAGCGCACCCCATGATGCTTCAAGTATTACAACAAAGCGGTTTATTCATTGCGGCTCCAAGTGCCAATCCTTTTGGATATACCTCACCTACAACAGCACAGCATGTTTTGTCGCAGCTTGGTGAGCGTATCGGCGGGGTGTTGGACGGTGGACCCTGTAAAGTCGGTCTTGAAAGTACTATTGTAGATTTTACAGGGGAGTCGCCCAAGGTCTTGAGATTAGGAGGGATGGATGTGGCCCAATTAGAGTTAGTACTGGGGGAACTTCCGGTACAAACGAGCAGTTCAACTCCGCATGCTCCAGGTATGTTAAGTGCCCATTACAATCCAGGGGTAAAAATCGTTTTGCACAATAGTGTTGGCGATGCATTGAATGCTGCTAGTGTCACGAATGATACTGCAGTACTGCTTTTTGGATCTGTGGATGAGGCAGGTTATGAACATCAATACAGCTTGAGTACTACAAAAAGCTATAGTGAAGCGGCACAAAACCTGTTTGCTATGTTGCGTGACTTGGGCGCTAAATATCCTGAAATTCATGCCGTTAGATTACCGGAGGAGGGTTTAGGTCGAGCTATTAACGATCGTTTGGTGCGTGCAGCTGCAACTCGTTGATAGATAAAGAGGTAAGTCAACCTTTTTATTAAAATCTTTGTTACATTAGGGTATGAACAAAACCCTACTCACTTTCGCCCTGCTTTTTGGAGGGTTTTTACATGCGCAAATAAGTGGATCTGTTGTTGATCAATTCAAAGATCCTATAGTTGGGGCAAGCGTTACCGTGTTGCAAAATGGTGCGCCTTCGAACATCGGAACTGTGACAGATTTTGATGGGAATTGGTCCCTCAAAGTGTACCTCAACGACAGGCAACCTTCTTTGACTGTGCGTGTCGCCAGTTTGGGTTTTGCGAGTAAAGATATAATTATCCGTTCGACCTCTCCAGTAACCATAGGTCTAGAGCCAGATCAAAATGTGCTTACTGAGGTGAGTGTTGTTCAACAGCGCTTATCAGAGAAACAAGAAAAAAGTGCGCTTACTGTCGAAAGTATGGATGCACTCGCCATTAAGGAAAGTCCTAGCGTTAGTTTTTATGACCATTTGGGAACGCTAAAAGGGGTGGATTTAACGAGTGCAAGTATTGGGTTTAAGATTATCAATACCCGTGGATTCAACAGTACCTCGCCCGTGCGCTCTCTTCAACTCATTGACGGTGTAGATAATCAGAGCCCAGGTCTTAATTTCTCATTAGGGAACTTCTTGGGCGCCCCAGATCTAGATATTGTTGGGGTGGATGTCATCGCCGGTGCGTCTACTGCCTTTTATGGACCAAGTGCGTTTAATGGGGTTATTTCCATGACGACCAAAGATCCTTTCTTGTTTACCGGGCTCAGCAGTAGTATTAAGGTAGGAGAAAGAAACCTTACCGAAGTTTCAGTTCGGTGGGCCGACAAGGTCAATGATAAGTTTGCGTACAAGATCAATCTATTTGCTCTCAAGGCGGATGATTGGGAGGCCGGGAATATGGCTCCTACTGATATAAGCCGTGATGGCGTGACCAATCCTGGAGGATATGATGCAGTCAATCGCTACGGGGACGAAGATTGGTGGGACGATGGTGGTGATTCTAAATATTATGCTGGTATTGGCAGATTCTACCGTCCGGGGATTGAAGAGCAGTACTTGGTAGATTATGATACAGAGAACATCAAATTAACTTCTGCACTTCACTACAAGATTAAAGAGGACTTAAGGGCTATTTATGCAGTAAACTTTGGCTCAGGAACTACTGTATATCAGGGAGATAACAGATATAGTTTAAAAGATATTTTGTTTCTCCAGAATAGGGTAGAGCTTCGAAAAGACGATAAGTGGTTCATACGTGCATATTCCACGCATGAGGATGCAGGAAACAGCTATGATGCCTATTTCACAGCATTGAGAATGCAGGATAGTATTGCCTCAAACCAATTTTACAGCAACTACTACAGAACGTTTTGGCACATGATCAATAGGCCACAAGTTAGAGCGCTACCTGGTGCTCCAGCAAACAGCCTTCCGATGAATGAATACCAAGCTGTTATGGATTCATTGGTTGCAACAAATCTTGATTTCTTTACGGAGTTGCATCGCAGTAACCACAATAGTGTATTATATGCAGCAGGTTCAGCTGCGGGTTATACTACCACAGAAGAGCTAGAGTATTTTTCAAATTTGCTCACTCCAGGGACACAGGCTTTCGATGATTTGAAGAATCACATAACTTCTACGTTATTCACAGAGGGCGGTAGTAGATTTTATGATAAATCGGCCCTTTACCACACTCAAGGAGAGCGAACCTTTACCACGGAGAAGGGAGGAACATTGCGCTTAGGTGCTAATTACAGACGTTACACTCCAAATAGTGCAGGAACTATATTCTCAGATACGGCGGGCATATCAATTACAAATCAAGAGTTTGGGGTGTACGGAGGATATGAACAAGATTTGATGGACGACAGGTTGAAGTTAAGTGTTACTGGACGTGTGGACAAGAATCAGAACTTCCAACCACTAGTATCACCAGCCGTGTCCATGGTGTATAAATTGGACGAAAATCAAACCGTTCGTCTCAGTTTTTCAAGCGCTATCCGAAACCCAACCTTGGCAGATCAATACCTGTACTATAATGTGGGGCGAGCAGTGCTTAAAGGCAATTTGAATGGATTTGACAGCCTAGTTACCTTGGATAATATCGTAGATTATTTAGGTAAAACAGCCTCGGATCGTCTAGCTCATGATTTTGGCTACTTCAATGTTGATGCAATCCGCCCTGAAAAAGTTAAAACCCTTGAGGGAGGATACCGAGCGACCTTGTTTGAGCGAGTTTTCGTAGATGCCAATTATTACTATTCATTGTACGATGATTTCATCGGGTACATCATTGGAGCTGATATTGAAGAAGGTACTACCGCAATTGACAGACTTAAATCTTTGCAAGTGTATCGTATTGCGGCGAATGCCACTGAGCAAGTGACCACACAAGGATTCTCTGTGGGGTTGAACACGTTTATAGGAGATTACCAGACGCTATCTGGGAATTACAGCTGGAATAAGTTGACCTCTGCCGTCTCCGATCCTATTGTTCCCGCCTTCAATACACCAGAACATAAGTTCAATGTGGGCTGGAACATTCGTAATTATCCTATCAATAACAACAAAGAAAGATTGTTAGGGGCAGGGGTGAATTATAAATGGGTACAAGGCTTCCTATTTGAAGGTTCCCCTCAGTTCACCGGTAGCATTCCGTCTTACGGTTTGGTGGATGCACAGTGTTCATTCACTCAGATTCGCAATAAAAGTGATAAGAAAACCACAATAACCTATAAAATTGGTGCGAGCAACGCATTGAATAATCAAGTGTATCAAGTATTCGGTGGGCCCTTAGTGGGAAGGTTGGCCTACCTGAGTATTCAAATAAATTAACCTTCCTAAAAAACAGTGTATGAAAAAGATTACTCTTTTAATGGGAGCCTTGATGATCTCTTCGATGGCGTTTGGACAACGCTATACCACGGAAATCTTCACGGATTCTGAGATTGTTGTGCAATCCGATGTTTCCTACGGGGTGAATTTCAACCCTTATGTAGATACTACATCTAGTGCGACTAACCCGCTTTCGGGTACGAATCTTCAGCCTCTTCAGGCTGATTTTTACATGCCATCGCCTACGGTGGATACGGCTACGGATCGTCCGGTAGTTATCATTTGGCACACAGGTTCATTTATTCCGAAAGGATTGAATGGCTCGCCATTAGGTACGCGTAAGGATAGCGCTGTAGTTGAGATGTGTGAGCGTTTTGCAAAAATGGGGTATGTAAGTATTGCAGCATCTTACCGTCTCGGTTGGTTGGCGAACAGCACGAACCTAGACGTTCGTCGTGGTTCGAACTTGCTTGCGGTGTATTATTCTATTCAAGATGCGAAAGCCTTGGTGCGTTACTTGAACTTGACACAACTTGGTGCAGGTAACCCTTATGGTATTAATGCGAGCAATACTATTATGGTAGGTCAAGGCTCTGGTGGATATATCACCTTTGCGTATGCGACTATTGATAAGTATTCGGAAGTAGCAGGACCTGCTAAATTTAAGTACCAGGATTCTACCGGTATTTTCGGTCAGCCGGTATTGCCAGGCGATCCTTATGTAGATACAAGTATGGTGGGTGATATCGATGGTTTCGGTGCAGCTATTACTGTTACTGGTCAAAATGCTTTTGGTGTGCCTACAATGGATTACAGTACTCCTGGTCGTAACTATGAGAACCACGCGGGTATGCCAGATGATGTATTGATGGTCATCAATATGGGTGGTGCCTTGGGTGATGGTGCTTGGTTGGAGCAAGGTGATGTTCCAATGTTGAGCATCCACAGCAAGTACGATTTCTTCGCCCCTTATGATACAGGGATGGTTTATGTACCAATTGGTCAACAATTCTTCCCAGTAGTAAGCGTAACAGGATCGTATGGTGCTATCAAGGCGGCTAACGCTTACGGTAATAATGATGTATTCCTGAACGAAAACTATACAGATCCAGTTTGGGTAGACCAACAAGCGACAAACCCAACAGGCGAGGAGTGTTTGTACACTATCGAAATTGCACCAGCTAATGCTATGACACCATGGATTGTCCATACGGCACCATGGAATTGGTACGATCCTAACGATCCATATGCAAACCAAAATCCAGCGAATCCAAATGTGGAGGCAACTTCACAGGCATGGATCGATACTGTGATGTCTTTCATCGTTCCGCGTATGGCTACTGTACTTCAAGCTGAAGGTGTGCCTGCAGGAATTGGGGAAGTACAGCTTTCTGTTGATGTATACCCGAATCCATCGAATGGTGTAATCACATTGAAGTCGAACGGTATGGTCATAGACCGTGTGCAGATTTTGGACATTACGGGACGCTTAGTTCACGCTGAGGAAATCAATGCCATGAGCAAAACACTACAAGCTGAACACCTTAGTTCCGGTATGTATTTGTTGAAGATAAGTTCGAATGGACAAGAGATGACCAAGCGAATTTCAATCAGATAATTCTATCGAATGATATTTTGAGCCCCGCACGTTAGTGTGGGGCTTTTTTTTGCTCTAAGTTTGCCTCAAATCCTTTACTAATGGTCAATTACAACGGTTCCTTAGTCGCCCTAAATACAATTCCTTTTTCTCAAGTCAAGCGTGCACTTAGCTACGGCGATGGGTTGTTTGAAACGATGAGGATGCGTGAAGGAAAGGTGCTTTTTATCGAAGACCATTACTTCCGTCTGATGGCATCAATGAGGATTTTGAGAATGACCATTCCGATGGAATTTACGCCTGAGTTTTTGGTGGCGGAATGTGAAAAATTAGCTCTTCATTATGGTTACACCAATGCTAGGCTACGATTCCAGGTGGTTAGAAATGGTATTGGAAAGTATACGCCTGTACAATCTAACGGTGTTCACTGGTGGGTCGAAATAGAACCACTCGGGGAGGCTGATTACACGTTGCGTGATGATTTAACGGTAGACCTATTCAAGGATCATCCCCTTCAAGCGGGATTACTGACCACGGTAAAGTCTACAAATGCTTTGCCTTATATCCTCAGTGGAATCTTTGCTACAGAGAATAACCTTGATGCTGTGTTGTTGATCAATGACCAGAAGATGGTAGTGGAGGCTAATTATGGTAACCTCTTTCTGCTTCGGGGGTCGAAGCTTATTACGCCACCGTTAGAGGATGGCGCCTTACGAGGGGTATTCAGAAAGAATATGTTGGTATGGGCTAAGGAATTGGGCCTTGATATTGAGGAAAAAAGTGTTTCGCCCTTTGATCTACAAAAGGCAGACGAACTCTGGATTACGAATACGATTAAGGGTATTCAAGCGATTAAAACCTACCGTAAAAAAACGTTCTCAAGCAATAAGGCGGCGGAAGCTGTCGCCTTGATCAATAGAAAGCTAGAGGTGCTCAGTAAGCTTTAATTCATCCAAGGGTCTTCTGGGGCATTGGCCCAAATGCGGTATTCACCACCAAGAGTGTGCATGTAGATACGCCATGCATCTTTGGACAAGGTCAATATATCAGTCTCAAAGGGGGGATGAAGGACTACCCAGGTGCCATCCGATATTTCATCCTCTAATTGGCCTGGTGACCAACCACTATAACCTAAGAATGCTTTGAAGGTTGTTTTTTGATCCTCTTGTATCAGCTTTTGGAATACTTCAAAATCACCTCCTAAAAACAATCCATTACCCACAGGGGCACTATTGGGTATGCGCTCTTCTTCATGAAGGTAGAATAGGGCATCTTGTTCCACCGGTCCTCCGAACATTAAAGCATTGTCACGTTCGAAATCATCGATCAAATCCTTTACGAAAAGATTACTCTCTTTATTCAAAGTAAACCCAAGGGTGCCTTCATCGTTATGTTCTGTAAGGTACACGACACTCTGCTCAAAAAAGCCGTCGCCAATGAGTGGTTTAGAAATAAGAAGTGTTCCTTTAGCAGGCTGATTGTTCCAATACATTACACTAATTTAGACATATGGATTTACACAACATAAGAGAAAGCTACAAGTTTGATTCATTATTAGAATCCAATTTAGAAAGTAATCCATTCGACCAATTTCAGCTTTGGTACAAGAGTTATGCGGAACTGCGCATTAAGGACTCCAATGCCATGGCGATTGCTACAGTGGATTCGAAAGGGTTTCCAAGCAACAGAATTGTACTTCTAAAGGCAGTGGAAAACGATGAATTGATCTTTTTCACGAATTATGGCAGTGCCAAAGGGCAAGACTTGTTAAATAATCCTGTGGTTAGTGCACTCTTTTTTTGGAGAGAACAAGAACGTCAAGTGCGTATACAAGGAAAAGTTATCCGAATATCTAAAGATAAAAGCAAGGCATATTTCGCTACGCGCCCATATTTAAGCCAAATAGGCGCAGCGGCTTCAGATCAAAGTCAACCCATTATGAACAGAGCTGCACTGGAGACTAAATTCTTTGAATATCAAAATGAATACCCGGAAGGTAGTACTGTTCCCATGCCTGAAAATTGGGGTGGATTTGCCATTCAACCCGTCTCATTTGAATTTTGGCAGGGAAGAGAAGGTAGGCTTCATGATCGAATAGTGTATACACTTCAGGGTGATAAATGGACCACTAGGAGGTTACAACCTTAATGTATGGATATAAAAAAGCCCTCCTAAGAGGGCTTCTTTGTATTCAATAAGTTCTGGCTATTAGAGCTTACCGTTAAGGTCAGCACCTGCTTTAAACTTAGCTACTTTCTTAGCAGAGATTTTGATAACCTCACCTGTACGAGGGTTACGACCATCACGAGCGGCACGCTCTGAAACAGAGAAAGAACCGAAACCTACTAATGATACGCGACCACCACCTGCGAGGGCAGAACCTACGTTACCAGTGAAAGAGTCCAAAGCTGCTTTAGCTTGTGCTTTTGAGATGCCAGCGTCTGCTGCCATTGCATCGATTAATTGTGCTTTGTTCATTGTAAAATTTTTTTAGTTAGTAAATCATTTAACGAATGCTTACCAAATATAGATGAAAATTACTTCCATGCAAGTGTTTTCGGGCCTTCAGGTAAAAAAAGTTAATAACTAAGGGTAGTTATTCACAAAAAGAGGTGATTTCACCCTTTTAATTTTACAATCTCAATGAGATTTTAGTACTACTTAAGCCGTTAATGTAGTCTGAGCTTGACATGGAGCGTTTCCCAGCAGGCTTAATTTGGGTAATTTCTATACTTCCAAGGCTATAATCGAGAAATAACTTCTTTTGCTCAACTCTTAATAATGGATCAATAGAAGGATTTTGTACTTCACACAAGGCTGCATTTAGGAACTTAAATTCTCCATAATGTGCCCCTGGGAATGGACACAATCCTTTTATGAGCTGAACAAGTGAAGTAGGGGAGAGTGAAAAATCTACGAGAGTGTTGTGCTTGGTTAATTTAGGAGCGTGTGTGGCTGCCTCATCATTTTGAGCTTTCGGGGTTAAAGATCCCTGTGCAAGACCCTGGACGGTATCAACGACCAATTGAGCGCCAATAGGAAGTAATGCATCATGAAGGTCACCTGTATTCCAATGTGGTTTGATTGCTAGCCTTTCCTGCAACAGGATGTTTCCAGTATCAATTTGCTCATCGATAAGGAAGGTGGTCAGTCCTGTTTCTTTTAAACCATTAATTATTGCCCAGTGAATAGGGGCTGCTCCTCGGAGCTGGGGCAATAATGATCCGTGTAGATTGAAGGTTCCCAATTTTGGTCTTCCCCAAACTTCTTTCGGTAGCATACGGAAGGCAACCACTACAAAGAGATCCGCTTGAAGTGCATCTAATTCCTTTAGGAACTCTTCATCTTTTAATGAAGTTGGCTGCAATACCGGTATGCCTAGTTCCAATGAAGTTTGCTTAACGGCACTTGGGGTGAGCTTTCTTCCTCGTCCAGAAGGCTTATCTGTCACCGTAACAACGGCCTTAACATTATATCCGGCACTTACTAATGTTTGGAGGGGCGGTACAGCAAATTCTGGTGTACCCATATATACTATGCTAATGTTGTCGTAAGGCATCAGGTGGACAATTTAAATCGAACCAAATATCGTCAAAACTTAGCCCGTCTTTGAGCATGGCTTGAACTGTTTCTCCATCGGGATAGTGATTAAGCGTACAATTGCTGCAGATACCACAAGCTTCTCCTAGTGCTTGACCAAAGTATCTTTCAACATCCTTGGCCAAGCATTCCTCAGAAGCCAAGAAGTTGAGAATAGCTTGTGACCGCTCTTTTTTACTTGTGATCCAAGATTGTATGAAGGAATTGGACAATTTGAAATATCGTTTGTCTATGCGGTTTTCTAAAAAGAGTAGGGCGCACTGGTTTTGTTCCCCCTTGTACTGTATCAATCCTTTCTGATGCATACGCTGAAGCCAGTGGTCAAGATTCTTGACGGTCTTATGTAGCATCGGGGCTAGGGCATCTAATTGTATTCTTGAAGAGTGTTGTGCTGCCCTACTGTACACCCGAAACAATTGTATCAAGCACTGATGATCGTCCTCAGGCAATCCAGACCAATGTTCAGGAGTGGTCAGGAAACGTAATTCTGGATAGAGTTGATTACTCTCTATAAACTGCCAGACGCCTCGTTGTTGAAGCAGCTTGATATAGGTCAATAACTGTGGAATTGGGGTTTGGAGTTTTGAAGCGAGATCCACCAATGAAAAGTTCTCTTGGTGATCTTTACCCGCTCCGACAGCGATTTGAAAATGACTGCAAATCTTGTGATAAATAGCTTCTACCTCTTCGGGTTGTGGAAGGTCTGTAATTCCCTTTGAAATGCGCGCGAAATCTTGCTGATTGTAGAGTAGGTAAGCCTGAGATAATTGGCCCCCGCGACCACCACGGCCAACCTCTTGGTAGTAGCCTTCGATGGTATCCGGCGCATCCCAATGAATGACCCACATCACATCTGCTTTATCAATACCCATTCCAAACGCGGTGGTGCTGACCATGATAGGGACTTTGTTGTCAAGCCAACGTTCCTGGCGTTCGTTCTTCTCCTTATAATCCAAACCAGCGTGAAAAAATGTGGAGTGTAATCCATTTTCATTGATGTAATGACTAATGGATTCACAACTTGACCGGGTCTTCGCATAAATAATCCCTGTACCGGTCAAGCGACCCAATAATCGCAATAGCTGCTTGTCTTTATTGGGTGTAAGGCGTTTTTCAAGCTGTAACTTGTCCCGGCGCACGCTGCCTTCATACATCCTAGCGTTCGGAATTTGAAGCTGCTCGGCTAAATCCTTTTTGACCCGATCTGTTGCGGATGCGGTCAGTGCTAGGACCGGAATATTTGGGAATCGTTCTCTGAGTAAGTGAACATTAAGGTATGAAGGACGAAAATCAAATCCCCATTGCGAAATACAGTGGGCTTCGTCAATGGCGATTAAGCTTACCTCCGCATTTTGAAGGTATTCTAAAAACAATGTGTTAGAAAGCCTTTCCGGCGCGAGAAAGACAAATTTGTATCCACCGTATTTTATATTTCGAAAGGCTTCATCTAACTGTCTTGGGGAATAGGAGCCGGTGAATTGGTACGCTTTGATGTTTCTCTTGGTGAGACCGTGTAATTGGTCCTGCATTAGTGCCAATAAGGGACTGATGACAATAGTGATACCGTCCAACGCTAATCCTGGGACTTGATAGCAAATGGATTTACCGCCGCCAGTGGGGAGTACTCCTATAGTGTGTTTTCCCGAGAGAACTGAAGAGATAATTTCCCCCTGTAATCCCCGAAATTCAGGATAACCCCAATATTGTTTTAGTATTTCTTTTGTCTGTTGAAGGATCATAAACGTGCCAAAATAAAGGCAACGCGTTCTTCTACCGAGGCTGGAGGGACTTCAATACACTCATACCCTAATTCAGTATAAGCCGCCTTCAAGTGTTCTTCCACTTCATAGCACTCCTCAAGAGTTTCCATGCGCTGCTTATCGAGACTGTGAATCTCCGGCCAAACGGGTAGGAAAAAGACTTTTTCAAATCGCATTTCCTGCAAATCTGCCTTCCAATCCTCAGAAAGTTCTGCGTTTCCTTTATTAAGGTACGCGTAGGCATCCACATTAGTGCGATCGTAAAAATTAATTTTTTCTAATAATGCATTGTGGTACTGCTCAATGCGCAGATCCCAAACGAGTTGAGTGAAGCCCAAAAGGTCTTTCCAAGGCACTAGATCCGACTCTTCGTCCAATGAATTTTGAATTATTTCACGAGCTTGTTCATGGAAAACGGGATAGCCATGTTGTTCTAATGCAAGGCTTAACGTAGTTTTTCCAGTGGCAGGAGACCCCGTTATGGCAATTCTCGTCGTTTTCAATGGGTATGAGATATCTTCGTAGAACTTCAAATGTACTTCTAATGGTCCGATTTTATCACGCAATTGCGCTACTACTTTTTCTGAGCTTTTCCACATTTGCTCAGCCAAAGTCGGCCATTACCGCCTTTCAAAATGCCAAGGAGTCATTCCGCAATGGCGAGAATGAAAAAGGCTGGAAGTACTTGGAACAGAGCATGAAGAAAGGCAAAAGCACCTATTATCAGGCATTTATATTCGCAGGCGACCAAAGTTTTCGGGAGGGTAAATATGAAATGGCCCTTGAATATTATGATGAGAGTCTAGCCATTGATGCTATTTCTACTACATATTTGAAGAAGAGTCTGGCCAACAAATATTTATATCGTTGGGAGGAGAGCATTGCACAATGGGAGTACTACTTATCGGTAGCGAGGTTGTCAAAGGAGCGTCGAGCGATAGCGGAATTGGAATTAGAAAACCTTCGCTTTGCCAAAGAGGAATATGAAAAATATATGGCAAAGGATTTTGATTACAACATCCAGAAGCTGAGTTTTTCTACCGAGCAATTAGAGTATTTCCCCACCATTACTGGGGGAGACGAGCACTTGATCTATACTCATCGGTACATTTCGGGGAGCAAGCCAACCGATGAAAACCTGTTTGAAGCTGCCCTTGATGGTATTTCAAGGTACGGAATACCGCTTGGAGGCAATCTGAATTCTCGTCTGAATGAGGGTGCGGCTTGTATTAGCCCAGATGGACAATTCATGGTGCTCACAGTGTGCGATCGTCCGGACGGAGCAGGGAGTTGCGATTTATATTACAGCCATTGGAATCCAACCTATGGATGGGAAATCCCGAAGCCGCTGCCCGGTGATATTAATACGGGACGTTGGGAGAGTCAACCGAGTCTAGGCCCAGATGGACGCACCATCTACTTTGTACGTGCTAGCAATAGCATGGAAACAGACCGTGATATTTTTTTGTCCACTAAGGATGATGAAGGGAATTGGACCAAAGGACAAAAACTCCCCTCTAATATTAACAGCAACGGCAAAGAGAGTTGCCCTTTTATACACTTCGACGGGAACACCTTGTATTTTCTATCTGAGCGCAGTCCTTCCTTAGGTGCTTCTGATTTCTTTAAGTCTAAGCGAATCAATGATTCTACCTGGTCAGATCCAATTAATCTTGGGTTCCCCTTCAATAGCTTTGGGGAGGAGTTTTCGCTTGTGGTAGATAAAAGTGGGCAGTTTGGATACCTTGCTTCCGACAGAGGTGAAGCTATTGTGCCTAGTTATGATGGGCTAAGCTCTTTAGATCTATATCGGTTTGACTTACCAAAGTACCTTCAACCGGAGATCAGAGATAACTACGATCTTGTTGTGGTGGACAGTTTGACACTACATCCAATAGGTGATGCCTCTGTGCAACTTTTTAATTTAGATGGGGTCCAATTCTTTTCTGGCACTAGCGCAAAGAATACCGGTATGGTCCGTTTAATGACCGATGGTGGAGAAGTACGGTTAACGGCATATCGCAAGGGTTATTTGCCCTATTCCAGTATTATCTCAGGACTTGATTATGTCGCGAGACCTCTGCATGGAGCAAATTTGGCAACGATTAAACTCATTCCAATAGCTTCAGGCAAGGCATTTGCGTTAAGAAACATTCTTTTTGAATTGGACCAAAGCACATTGTTGCCTGAAAGTGAAAAGGAACTAATGGCACTCTTACGGATGCTTGAGGACAATTTGAACTTGAACGCCACCATTATTGGGCATACAGACAACCAAGGAGAAAGGGCCTACAATCAAAGATTAAGCGAGGCCAGGGCGGCAGCGGTACTGAGTTGGCTGGTACAGCACGGTATTAATCCAAACAGACTTACCTCGGAAGGTAGAGGAATGGATAAACCTGTTGCTTCCAATGAGACCGAAGAGGGCAGAGCCTTGAACAGACGTACTGAGGTTCTCTTGCGTTAACCTTCATATTTGTCTTTCCACATGGCCTTTTGCTGGGCGCTGATCTGCTGTTCTTTTGAGTTGGCTGCAGGCGACCACAATACACTGCCTTGAATGTCTTTTGGCAAGTATTCTTGCGGCGCGAAGCCGCCTTGATAGTCATGTGGATAAAGATACCCTTTGCCGTGACCTAAATCCCTTGCAAGTGCACTCGAGGCATTTTTAAGATGATCTGGGACTTCGAGATTTCCTGTTTGTTGCACCAGTTTTTGCGCCTTGCCAATGGCCGTGTAAGCGCTATTCGATTTCGGTGATGTGGCCAGATAAATGGTGCATTGGCTCAGAATTATCCTGCTCTCTGGCCAGCCTACACGCTCTACCGCGCTAAAGGTCTCATTGGCGAGCATCAGGGCATTTGGGTTGGCTAGGCCAATATCTTCACATGCCGAAATGATCAATCTGCGTGCAATAAACTTCACATCTTCACCACATTCTATCATCCGAGCGAGGTAGTAAACCGCAGCTTGCGGATCCGAACCACGAATGGATTTTATGAACGCAGAAATGACATTGTAATGTTCATCTCCGCCCTTGTCGTAACGAATTTGAGCATTGGTTAGAACATTCTGCGCGAACTGCTCGTCAATAGGAACACCCGGTTGGCCTTGTTGGAAACACAGCTCTACAAGATTGTAGAGTTTCCTTGCGTCGCCCATACTTTGACGAATCAAAAAATCATGTGCAGTAATCGTCAGGTCCTTTTGAGCGGCGAAATCGGTCGCATTTGCAAGGTCAATCATCCTGGATAGATCCTCCTTAGAATGCGAATTCAACACATACACCTGCATTCTGGAAAGCAGAGCCGCGTTAATTTCAAAGGACGGATTCTCTGTAGTGGCACCAATGAGCGTGATCCAACCTCGTTCCACAGCGTGGAGCAGACTATCTTGTTGGCCTTTGTTAAAACGATGGATCTCATCGATAAATAGAATGGGGCGTTTGCTGTCAAAAAGGCTCTTTTTTTCTGCTGTAGCGAGCACTTCACGCACATCTTTGACACCAGCATTTACAGCACTGAGTTGATATAAGGGCGCCTCCAGTTCTTTTGCCAAAAGCAAGGCTAGCGTAGTCTTTCCCACTCCTGGAGGTCCCCAGAGGACGATGGAGGGTAATCTTTCGATATCTAAGCTTCGGCGCAATGCGCCATTTTGACCTACGAGGTGTTCTTGGCCTAAATATTGGTCCAGAGTCTGTGGTCGAAGCTGTTCTGCAAGCGGTTTCATAACTCGAAAGTAACTATCTTTTCGCTATGTCCCATTGGAGAAAATATGGAATTCATAAAGGTTTGTTTTTGTGGCCAGGTCTTTGGCTAATACTTGCCTGGTCAATCTTCCTATTGGAGGAAGGTGTAGGTATTCCGCTACGAAAATTTGGTATCGTGCCTGGTGATATTCATTCATGGTATGGACCCATAACATTTCCCTGGTTACACAGTGATATTAATCATATTGTGAGTAATACCATCAGCCTTTTTTTTGTAGGAGCATTGATTAGATACAGTTTCCCTAAGATTTTTGACAGAGTTTGGTTTATCAGTCTTATGGCACCTGGGTTTTTACTTTGGTTTATCGGTAGACCACATGTACATATAGGGGCGAGCGCATGGTTATACGCCATGGTAGCTTTTGTATTTTTCAGCGGGGTGCTGCGTCTACACATAAGGTTGCTAGCCCAAAGTTTACTAATGGTGTTTTTATACGGAAGCTTTGTTTGGGGCATGTTGCCTCATGATCCTACAATAAGCTATGAAGGTCATTTAAGTGGTGCTATCGTTGGTGTGATGCTGGCAATGTATTATCGAAAATTGGAACCTATAGAATCCCTACGGAATGAAGAACGCGTGGAAGAAGAGGAGGTACCATGGGACGATTGGAAGCATCCCTTTGAAAGAGAGCTAGATCACGAGAAAATCAGCCCAACAAATGATACACCGTCGCGACCGCTACAAGGCCCGCGGTTTCGGTACGAAGACGGCTCGAGCCCAGATGAATTGGCTTAGCGCCGGCTGTTGTTGCCGCAAGTACTTCGGCAGGTGAGAAATCTCCTTCTGGGCCTATCATTATGCATAAGGGCTTAGAAGAATCCAAAACTTCATGAATGCCTTTCTTCGTTTCATCATTTTCACAATGTGCGATCATTAGTTGTTCCTGCACTTCATCTAGAAAATCTTGAAAGCTTATAGCTTCATCTATTTGCACTAATGCACCTTTTAGGCTTTGTTTCGTAGCACTCAACGCGATTTTACGAAGGCGCTCCGTTTTTATAGAACGACGTTCACTGTGCTCGCAAATTATAGGGATGATTCGACTGATTCCCATCTCAACAGCTTTCCCTACGAAAGCCTCAATCCGGTCCATACTCTTGGTAGGAGCAATAGCGATGGTTAAATCATAAGGGATCCTGCCAAATTCATGTTCTAATTCAGTAAACCTACCGTAAACCTTTGATTTTGAGATAAAAGAGATTTCACCCAGGTAGAGTGCCCCGTCACCAGTAATGAAGTGTATCTGATCTCCAACAGACTTTCGAAGGACCTTCACACAATGCTGTACTTCGCCAGCATCTAGATGGAATTCTGTTCCTTCGATATGTCCGTAAAAGAGCTGCATTATACGCCTACCTTATCTTTAGTTTTGGTTAGTGGTCGGTCGATTTGAGTCTCTACAAAGGCGATGATTTTATCGGCAACATCAATGCCTGTCACACGTTCAACACCCTCAATACCAGGTGAACTATTAACCTCTAGTACTAAAGGGCCTCTCTCAGACCTAAGCATATCAACACCCGCAACATTTAAGCCGAGTGCTTTAGTGGCAGCTATGGCTGTCTTTTTCTCTAAGGCAGAAAGCTTGACTTTAACTCCCATACCGCCACGATGAAGATTAGAACGGAACTCACCTTCTTGACCTTGACGCTTATAGGCTGCGACTACTTTGCCGCCTACTACTAAGGCACGAATGTCTGAGCCCCCAGCTTCTTTGATGAACTCTTGCACTAGAATGTTGGCATTGAGCCCGTAAAACGCTTCTATAACACTCTTAGCCGCTGTTTTGGTTTCTGCAAGCACTACACCTAAGCCTTGAGTACCCTCAAGTAACTTAACAACTAATGGTGGGCCACCTACTGTTTTGATGAGGTTTTGTACATCACGGGGTTGTTTCGCAAATACTGTTTTCGGGATGCCTATGCCGTGTTTCGCTAATACCTGAGTTGCTCTAAGTTTATCTCTTGAACGAACTAAAGCTAATGAACTAAGTGTAGTATATACATGCTTGACCTCAAACTGACGGATGATACTTGATCCGTAGAACGTTACTGACGCCCCAATTCTTGGAATAATTGCATCAAATCCCTCTAGTTCATGATCGCCTAAATAGACCGAATTTGAATCAGTTTCCATGGCCACATAACAATGGTTGTGATTGATTACTTCAACATCGTGCCCACGCTTTGCCGCAGCTTCCTTCAATCTATTCGTAGAGTAGAGGGAAGGGTTGGCACTAAGAATGGCTAATTTCATGGCTGTAAGTTATTTTGTGACATCAACGATGAACCCTTTCTCAAGAAGGTTTCTACCGATCAACATATCGTAAGTTAGTTTGCTACGGTCACTAAACCCAACCAATACCTGAAAAGCTTGCTTGTGAACACTCACCGTGGTTTTAATCATGGGACGTACCATTTTCTTTCCGAATGAATTGCGAACGTTACGAATGACAAAATCATTGAACTCTAGCACTTCGCCGGTGTAGAACTCGGAATCTTTATCGAAAAGCACCACTTTGAGTAAAGGATCTTCTCCTTCCTCATCAATAATTTCAATAAACGAGGCGTGTAGCGCACAAGAAGCGGCACCTGTATCTACACGCGCTTGCACACTTTTGATTCCTAAATCAGGAAAACAAACGTCTGCAGTGGCACCTAAAATGTTCCGATTTTTCATGGCGCGAATTACCTATTTAAATTCTTAAGAATCAATAGGGTAGAAATAATTTACTAAAATTTAATTTTCGCTTGTGCTCCGGTGCTCAAAGGCGCATTTTCACCGGCCAAATAGTTGTAATATCCTGCAATACCAATCATGGCTGCGTTATCCGTGGTGTATTCAAACGGGGGCACGAAAATAGATAACTTATGCTTAGCCCCCCATGTTTTTAATTCTTCGCGAAGAGCACTGTTTGCGCTCACGCCTCCAGCTATTGCAACGTTCTGAATTCCGGTGTCTTTAGCAGCCTTCTTAACCTTTCGCATGAGCGCGTCTATTAATGCTTTCTGGTAGCTGGCACAGATATCATTGAGGTGTTCATCTATAAAATTAGGATGATCCTTTACCTTTTGCTGCAGGGTATATAAGAAACTTGTCTTCAGACCTGAAAAGCTGAAATCGTATGCTGGTAAATTAGGTTTTGCGAAAGTCAAGAAATTAGCATTGCCCTCCGCGGCAAGCTTGTCAATCATAGGTCCACCAGGATAGGGAAGTCCAAGGATCTTAGCCGCCTTATCAAAAGCTTCACCTACAGCATCGTCAATAGTTTCTCCCAAAACAGTCATTATTTTAGGTCCATTCACCTTGACTAGTTGGGTATGCCCTCCGCTGACCGTTAGGCATATAAATGGGAAGGAGATGGGCTCCTCGTGAGCGCCATAGATTAGGTGGGCCAATATATGGGCATGCATGTGATGTACAGGGATTAGCGGAATATCCAGCGCTAAACTTAAACTCTTGGCAAAAGAGGTACCAACCAGTAAGGATCCCATAAGTCCAGGGCCGTTGGTAAATGCGACGGCGTCTAACTCTTGGGGCTTGATATTTGCTACCTTTAACGCATGATTAACCGTAGGTACAATATTTTGTTGATGCGCTCTGGAGGCCAATTCTGGCACGACTCCACCATATTCTTTATGTACCTTTTGGGAAGCGACAATATTAGACAACAGCTCGTTGCCATGCAATACAGCAGCGCTTGTGTCGTCACACGAACTTTCAATAGCTAGAATATAAGGTTGTCGCTTCATGAATGCCCCAAAAATACATCAAAGAACCGCCATGAGAGCCACCCGTAGATTGGGAATTAGTTTGGCGTCAATATTGATAGTTTTCACTCTAGGTGTTTTTCTAGTGTTGCATTCAAAATCTGTGCAACGTTTCATTTATCACACTTATGCCTCATCCGCACTAGAAAATATCGGCGTCAGTACGAGCTTTTCCGGCATGGAGTATTCTGATGGAGATTTTTTCCTTCCCAAACTTGATATTTATCTTCATCAAACCAAGGTAGCTACGCTAAAAAGAGTGACCGTTTCAAACGCTGGCTTGGATGCAGGCGTCATACACGTAGAGTCAGTCTATTGCGACACACTAAGTATTAATGCGAGGGATACTGCCTTGTTACGAAATTGGCTGCGTGCTTTACCTTCGGATACTTCAACAATTGATTTCCCAATCTCAATCGCCAATAACAGTATAAAGTATCTAGAAATAGAACTGGTAGATGATAAACGAATAACGGGCGAAGTAAATACTCGTTTATTATCGTTTAAAGACGGGGCCCAATGTTCTGACCTAATTAGTTTTTTACGATTAGATACTATAAAAACGGATATACACATAACCGAGCTCAATCTTGGAAAACGTAATTCGTTACAGTTTGATGCCTCGAGTAACTTTGGTTTAATAATCCATAGCGACGCACGATGGAATGAGGATGAGATATTTTGCAGTGCACGTGTAAACACTTCCCAAGATTTTAAGAATTCAATTATTCCTGAAAAGTGGAGTGTTTTTTCAGATGATGCAACGATTGATGTTCTCATCAAAGGTACGTCAGTAGATTCGTTGACAATCAATACTCAATTCTCCCACAACTTATTTACTGGGGCAGCAACGACTAAAATAAAAGATTCGGACTATAAAATATCAGGCAATCTAACCTTAGAACAACTGGCATACGATAGTACCATTCTAAAAGAATGGTTACCTGACCCGATAATGCAGGTCTCAGCTATTAATTATTCTATTCATGGTTCATTAAAAAAGGGCACAATTGCTTACCAGATTGATGCGAGGAAAGGAATTAATTCCGCAAAAATATGGGCAGATGAATGGGAAGGTGTTGCAAGGCTGGAATTAGATCTGCCTGAATTTCCGAACGGACCGTTGTATGGAGGTACCGTAAAGGCAGCTATTAAACCCAGTTTACCTACGTTTTTAATGGATGACAATACGGAAATAGTGGGAGTAGCACCAACGCTAATCTTCGATGATTATACAGTTAGAGGATTTAGTTTTGAATGGCAGCATCATAGTGATAAAGATTCCATATGGTGGTCTTGTCTTGATAGCTTAATGGACATTGATGGTTCTTTAGTAATAGTTCAGAGTGTGTTCAAAGCGCAATCCAATATTAATTCGTTAGGACTGGAATTACTGGATCCATTGGACACAGGGCAAATCTTAAGTGCACATGTAGTTGGTTCCCTAGAGGACAACTTCACAGGATTCTTCAACGCCCAAGATATATTACTTCAACGTCCCACAGATGTTGTATTCATCAACGCCTTTGATGTAGTTCACGAAAAGCAAGGGACTGGCAGACGGATCGGGGTTAGCAGTGATGTAATGCAAGGCTACATTGAAGGCAGCTTTGATTGGAATGGTTTAAGCGCCATACCTGGTGTTTTATTTAGTGATTTAGCCGGCGGTCCGAAGGTTGCCTCTAATGTGAATGCGAAGGTGGCTTTCGAAGCCAGTACAATTGATTGGTTGAGCCAGTTGCTGCACCTTGGAGTAGTCCTACCAGAGGGGGGATATATGGTGGCCAATTTTGTTGGTCCTTCCTCTTCATGGAATTACAGCTTGAACGTCCCACATTTACGCTACAATGGGATAGAAGCGTTCGCCATAGAAGGTGAGGGGTCAAAGGAACGCCGTGGTATTCAAGCCTTTCTCAAGGCTGGAGCCATAAATGGCATCTCGACGCCCTTAGATAGCTTAGCATTGAGATGGGATTCACCAACCGATTTTCAACAATTCATCGCCTTAGCACAAGTTAGAGATAGTATACCGACGCGTCTATTGGCGGGGGCAGAGTACAAGGAGGGCGCTTTCATTCCCAATTTGTTAGAACTTCAAATGGGGGCTCATCAAGCCTCTTTAGTAGGCACATCACCGGTGTTTTGGAACAGCACCAGTTTTGATTCCGATAGTTTAATCCTACAAGGATCCTTGGGTACGATTAGAATGAGTGGAGGATTGGGAGCATTAGCCACAAATCCTTTGTGCATTTCATTGTCGAACATTAACGCACATTGGCTGAACTACTGGTACCGAGAACCAAGAATGCAGTTCGATGGTCGATTGGATGCCATACTTCGTGTTGAAGAATCCTTCCCAAATTTAGAAGGGTCGGGGACTCTACAATGGTCGAATGTACAGTTAAACAGAGAGTTGCTAGGTAATTTTAATAGCACGTTACAGTGGTCTACCGCGGCTAATGATGTTTTCTTGAACGGAACACTTTTGCAGCCAGGAGCAACAAGGGCAAGATTATCAGGACACTACAATCCAAGCATTGACGATTTGGATATGGTTGTGGTGGTGGATCAACTAGATATTCACCCGTTTGAACCTTTATTGGGCGGCGTTCTAACGCAAATCTCAGGGATTTTAAACGGTAGCGCTCGTGTATCAGGCCCTGTAAAGGATTGGGAAGCGGATGGGGAGTTTTCACTCGTAAAACCTACTTTCAATATTCCTATCACCGGTACTTCATTATCTGCTTCTACCTTAGATTTTGGATTGAATGAACAGCGCATAGCTTTGGACTCTGGGTATTGGACAGATGGCACCAACACCACCGCCGCGTTGACCTGGGGAGGAATTGAACATGACCGCTTTTCAACCCTAGACTTTGATATTCACCTCAAGGCCGATAGTGCGTTGGGAATGCAGTTGAATAGGGCATATGATTCGTACTTCTATGGCACTGGAATAGTCGATGGTGATCTTATTGTAGACGGCCCATTGGAACAGATACACTTGGGGCTGAATGCTACGACTAAAGAAGGGTCGATATTGAAGATTCCATTAGATAACCCTACAGAAGTGGAGACCCCGTCGTTCTTGCGTTTTATTACCAATGAGTCTAGGGCTCCGGTCGACACTTCCAAGGCAAAATCTTTGGAATATTTCACCACGGATATGGAAATAGAGGTGTTGCCAGATGCTATGGTTGAGCTCATTCTAGACGAGGTCATGGGGGACATTATTTCTTCACGAGGGACAGGAAATATGCGCGTGAAGATCTTGGAAGATGAATCGTTTGAGCTGTACGGACTCTACACCATTGCTTCGGGAGATTACCTCTTCACCTTGCAAGGAATCATTAACAAGCCGTTTGAATTGATCCCAGGTGGTACCATTTTATGGTCAGGGGACCTGTACGAGGCAGAGGTAAATCTACAAGCGAAGTATTCGGTGAATACGGATTTAAAGGGGTTAGTGACGAATGCCAATTATTCCAACGAGAACGTAGATGTAGATTTGATCATCACCCTGACTGGTTCGCTGATGCAGCCGGAAATAGGCTTTGATATTGTCTTGCCGAATAGTCCTTCTTCGTACCAGCAAGAATTAGAACGTCGCATACTCACTGCTGATGCGATGAACTACCAGGCGTTTTCACTATTGATGTTGGGAGATTTTTATCGCCAGAATTTAGGAGTTCAGGAAGGAATTAATCTTAGTGAATCCTTTACACGCTCTACCTCAGAGGTTTTGGTGAGCCAATTTGGTACTTGGATCGCCGCAGGTTTAGGCTCCTATGTGGATGTGGAATTGGACTACACGACGGGCAATAACCCCTATAATTCCTTGGTCCAAAGTGGTGATGAAATACGCCTAGGAGTGAGCAAAGATTTTATGGACGGCAGATTGCGCATCAATTCTTCTTTGGATGTCCCTATTGCCTCAGACGGCTCTTCTACGCTGTTGCTCGGGGATACGCAGATAGAATATGAGTTGACAAAAGATGGTCGTACAGTGCTTAGGGCGTTCAATAGAAGTAATAGAAACGACCCGCTACTCCAAAACACGGGACCCTATACCCAAGGAGTCGGGATTCAATTCCGAAAAGACTTCGACGGAAAGTAATTTATTTCTCGAGCGATTCGATCAATGCCACCGCAGCAGCTAAATCTTGTACGTGGTGATTTGGTATTGCCTCGCTTAGTTTGAGACCATGCCCTGTCTTTACACGAATGGTCGTAACACCAGCATTTTGCCCAGCCTCAATATCTCTTGGGCTATCTCCAATGAGATAACTCTGAGTGAGGTCAATATTGAAACGCTTCGCCGCATCTAAGAGCATACCTGGTTTGGGTTTACGGCAATGACAGTCAATCTTTAGTTCAGGCACTTCCTCGGGAAAACCTCCGTGCGGATGGTGAGGACAGTAATAGATGGCTTCTACGAAGGCGCCTTGATGGCCCAATTCTGTTTCCATCTTCTTGTGAATCTCATCCAAATCGGCCACCGAACACATACCACGGGCCAAAACACTTTGATTCGTCACCACTACGGCTAGGAAGCCCATCTTATTGATCTTGCGAATGCTTTCGCCAGCGTAGGGGTAGAGTTCAAAATCTTCTGCCCTGTGAATCAAATCCGTAT
>Ga0255751_10000970_pt1 | contig 27351 bp, 25 predicted proteins | sample 071ome_20_FD_179951 | JGI IMG/M metagenome (GOLD analysis project Ga0255751, IMG submission 179951) | Coastal salt marsh microbial communities from the Groves Creek Marsh, Skidaway Island, Georgia - 071412BT metaG (version 2) | ecosystem: Environmental > Aquatic > Marine > Intertidal zone >... | reverse complement strand
AAACCATCCGCCTTATTCAAGAAGGGGGGATGATTCGGGTGGTTTACGGGCGATTAGGGTAGTCTGGATATCCTTCCGGCCTTCGGAGCCGGAGACGGGGGTTCGAATCCTCCATCGCCCGCCAGCAATCACATGCTACTTCTGTAGTGAAGCACTTCTTCTACTCCCCACTGAAGACGCCCCACACATCGAAGACCGTATGATTCGAGAACACTTGAATCGATGTTCGACAAATATGGTTCGGAATGCATAACTTCTGATTGAACAAGAAAGAACTCATCAACAAAGCCGTGCTTCAAAAATTCCTGAATCGTTGTTGGACCACCTTCGACAAGAAGACGCTGGATGTTCTGGTCTGCGAGCATGTGGAGTAATGATTCGAGCGAAGTAAAGGAGGTGGTGAGGTGCAAAAAATCCCCTTGTTGCTGCGTGAATTTTGCATTTGGCGGGCACTTTCCGTTTGGGTCAATGACAATACGAAGAGGTTGGCTCTTGACATTGATACCACGTACCGTTAGTTGTGGGTCGTCACGAAGAACGGTGTTAGCTCCCACAAGTATCGCATCGACATCGGCACGTAGTTCGTGCACGTTCCTGAGGCACTCTTCAGAAGTAAATCGCTTCGATGTTCCGGACCTGTCATCGACTGAGCCTTCGAGATTTTGTGCTAATTTGACCGTGACGAGAGGTCGGCGATGCTTACACCAATGCATGAATGGTAACATCTGTTCATGGGCTTCCTGCTTGCACAATCCGTTTCGAACACGTATCCCTGCGTCGATGAGTGCTTGACTTCCTTGTCCACGAACGGTGGGGTTAGGGTCTTCATGGGCAATGACGACTTCCTTGATGCCAGCCCACATCAAAGCCTCGGTACATGGCGGAGTTCTTCCGAAATGATTGCATGGTTCAAGGGTGACATAGGCTGTAGAACCATTCGGTGAAATCCCTCGCTCCTCTGCGTCGTGAATCGCCATCTGTTCAGCATGTAGCCCACCGAGGTGATCATGCCAACCCTCCGCGATGATGTTGCCATCTTTGACAAGGACACACCCTACGAGTGGATTTGGACTCACTTTTGTTCGTCCTCGTTCGGCGATTTCGAGCGCTCGGGTCATGAAGGATGTTTCATCCTCAGACCATTCGCTCATGGCGGTTGCGTCAACCCCCTCCTTGAAGATATGTTGCATGCTGCCCTCAACAGAATATTCAAGCATCAATACGCCTACGAGGCTGGTATGGGTTTATTCCACTGCATCGTCAATCCAGCGAGTAGGGATTACCAGTGCGGTAAACAATGGCCAAAAATTCGGGCTGCAATTGAACAACGCGGTCATGAAGTCAAAGAATACATCACACAACATGTTGGACATGCTTCACATCTTTCCAATGATATTCGAACCAATTGGGAAGAGAATGGCATTGGTGGTGAGGCAGAAGGAAAACCGCCGGTGGTTGTGGCTGTTGGAGGTGATGGTGTGGCACATGAGGTCGCCAGTGGTATTCGAGGGTCAACGCTTGTTCTTGCTCAAATTCCGTTCGGATCAGGCAATGATTACTGTATCACCCATAACATTTCTCGAAAAAATCTTGACCAAGTTCTCGATGTCTTAGAAAGTGGCGTCAATAGGCATTGTGGAGCATGGCGCCTCGAAGGGTATGCATGCAACGAAGAGAAGGGATATCCTGCTCCGAGCCAAAATTCGTGGGATGGGGCACCAAAGAATGAAAACAAAATTGTCAGGTGGGTCTTCCTTGAATCAGACGCGGGTATTACATCAGCAATTTCAAGAGCAAAATTGCGTCGGGCAAAATGGCTCAAGGGACCAAAAAAATACACGTATCTCGGGGTGACGACTATTCCTGTATGGCCTCGAAGAAAAGTGAGAATGCAGATTGATGATGAGAAGCCATGGGATGGTGACATCACCATGTTCACTGCAACCACTGGGGAAACGTTTGGAGGCGGGTACAAAGTGAATCCAGGTATGTTTCCCATTCGAGAAAAAGGTATGATCGTCTTTGCTGCACGACTTTCTCGACTCGCCATGTTGCAGTTGATGGGACCGGTGAAAAAAGGAAAGCATGTTGGAAAATGGGGCATATACCAAAAAGATGCAATGAACATTCAACTTTGGCCGCTTTCAAAAGATGGGTCGAAAAGTGAGATTCCTCTTGAGCCTCCCACATTCATTCAAGCAGACGGTGAGCCACTTCTTCAGCTGCCGGCTTCACTTGAATGGCATACAAAACAACTCTTTGTTCGAGGCGCCCCAACAATTTCTTGGGCTTCAGAATGAAAAGTCTGAGAAGTCATCGTCTTCATCGTCATCGAAGGTTTGGCGTTGCGGCGGGGCTCGTCGTTGAGGTTCCGCCTCACTCTTTTCTTCCCATGGCTGAGATGTTGCTTTTTTGACCGCTTTTCGTCGACGAACAGGAGGTTGACGCTTCACCTCTGGCTCGGCTTGCCTTTCTTCAGGTTCTGAAGCCACAGTTGTTCTCGAAGGAGGCGGGCCTCGTGAGCGAGGGGGTGTTGCTGATTCTCGGGCTGGTGGTTCTTTTGCAGCGCTTGAACCAACCGAGGAGAGTTGAGAGGTCACAGCAGAGTTGCTTGATTTTCTGGTAGGGGCTTGTGCACCTGGCCCTGATGTTCGTGATGATTTTCCTGCAGTGGCGAGGACGCTATCCAAATCAAACCCACCTAGTTCGTCTGAATCTCCCTCGGAAGGAAGGATGGTCGAGGATTTTCTCTCTTCCAATTTTGCCTTTGCCTCTGCTTCTTTCCGTTGGCGTTTCAAACGTTCCTCAGGTGATTCCATACCCTCTTTCTTTGCGACTTTAATATCGGCCTTTACTTTGGCCACCTTGGACATGCCTTCCTCTCCAACGAGGACTTTCATCTGGTCTTTTGCATCTTTGAGAAGCAACGTCTTTGAGAAAATGAAGGTAGCAACCGCCCCTCCGATTCCGAAGATAAAGAACGAGGAGATGTAACCTGCTCGGCCACCAATAAAGGCAACATCACCGTGTACCCATTCCTCATCGTCATCGCCGCTTTCGGAAACAACGCCATTTGCAAGCACGATTTCCTCAACCAAGACATATTCGGAGAATTTATCGCCATCAAATGCGAGGTCGCACTTCGAATTCGCTTCAAATCGGTTCGCATTGTTGGGTAGGATATATCCTGAGATTGATACAGGTTGATGCCACTCTGTGAGGGCAATCATGCCTTCAAGAACATTTTCTGATGATGGAATAAGGCCAAGCACATACCACTTGCTTTCCAATTCTGATTTGGTAAGGTCAACGCCACCGGATTTGGTGTCCGGACTAATTGGGTCTTCCCATGTGTTGAGGTCGATTCGTGGCCCTTCGCCAGCAGGAACATTTTCTGCATTTGAAAAGCTCATTCTTTGAACTGCAACGGCTAACGCCGTGCTTCGTGATAGGACAGTAGGTAGGCCTTCCTCCGCGATATCTTTGTTGAATGGTTCATGAGCATCGTAGAGATAACTGGAGGCGAGATAACCAGTGAAGGTAAATGCCGTACCGTTGTTTTCACTCGTGTTCGAATCTTGATCCAAATCACAACCAATTGAATTTACAGTTCGGGAATCAGATGTTGTGAACGGTGTTAGCGTGTATGTCCCATCACCATTATCGTTGACATGAACAGCATTCGAGGACTTTCCCCACTCTGGTGCGGCAGGACCAATACAGCCTGCTACAACCATCGAGGCGAGGATAACCAACACAAGCACACCTCGGCGCATGTTCCATCTAAGATGGATTGAGTTTGAGAACTCTTCCCTTGATTTTTTTGTTATGGCGCGGTCGGAGAGATTTGAACTCCCGAGTCCAAGGGACACCGGATTTCAAATCCGGCGCAATACCAGGCTATGCGACGACCGCAGGTAATTTAGCCAATTCACTTCATTTTTTACGACTTTCCCTTGGCTTTTCTAATTGATAACTCCAAAACATGAGTCCGAGGACGAGTACAAGAAGTGTTTGAGTTAACGAGGCACTAGGTAAGCCAGGTCCTTCTCCAACACCTAGCGTGTTTTCTTTCTCCATCAACTCTCGAACATCTTTGACAAAATCTTCCGGAATCCAATGCTCACCAGCCCACATGATGCGAGGCACGCGTTCTTGGTCGAGCAAATAGGTTGCACTCGAGTGACCCACAGTGTAATTCTTGGTTGCGTCCTCCACACAGAGTAACATCGTTGAGTCGGGCCAACTGTAACCAGCATCACACATGCAGTGAAGGGATTGGTTTTCTCCCATCAACCACCCATGCCCGCCACATGCTTGTTCATCGTCCCCGAACGAGTATGGGGAAGGGATGTCACTCAAGTTGGTGGTCGAAGGATGCCAAGCAATTTTTGTTGTTGCGTTGACATCATCCATTCCAACCTGAGACTCTTCCCAGACCGAGTTTGTTTGGTTCCATGTGGACAATTGCCACCACCATGTTTCATTCTCACTCGGTTTTTTATCGATTGATGAGAGGTAATTGCCCCATGATGAAAAGACAATATCAGCATCGTATCGATTGTGAGTGAAAGCGGATGCTGATGCTGCAAAGCCATTCCAACTTGAGATGCCGGTCATCATTGTTGTTTGGTTTTCGTACATCACAGTCATACTAGCAACGTTCTGTGGGTCGGGAGAGTTTAGATTGCTTGTATTTGCATTGGAGGGTGCCCACGCAAAATGAGAGATATCAAGAACATCAATGGAAGAAATTCCATCTTCTGCGACAAGCCATGAATCAAATTTTTCATTCCAGTACAATACTTCCCATGACCAGTTCGCATTGGATTCGATGTTGTTGATGCTCGTCATCATTTGACCGTCTTCGTTTTGGCTCGTTTCAATATCGATTCCGAGTTGTCGTGCAAAGATTTGAGTCCACGTCCGTCCTTCAAAACTCAGCATGAGTGGGATAAATGTGCCATTATCTGACTCGATGAGGAGAGATTGTGAACGCAATTCTTCTTTGAATTCTTCTTCTTGGTTTTGCTCATACACATTTTCGACAACGATGCCAAAGGTTGACCAAATAGGGAGCAATTGCTCATATGTTCCTGTAAGATGAGGCCAAGAAGCTTGGTGTATTTGTGAATACGTTTCCAGTTCCTCAGGACCATCATGCAATGGATCGGTTGTGATTGAGACAAATGTAATATGATTCTTTTCTTCATCGGTAAGAAGGGTTTCAACAGATTTCATCGATTGTGTAATTGTTGGACACACATCAGGGCATCTAGTAAAAATGAATGAAAGAACGATGATATCGTTTGAATCTCTGTCAAAATTATATTCTGAGCCGTTCTGTGTTGTCAGTGTAAAATTTTGAATTGGTTGCCTGCTCAACTGATATCCAATGAAAGCCGCTTGTGTGGTAGAAGTACATAGAAAAAGACATGCTACGACAACCAGCAAGGTTTTGCGAAGCATATACGAACCTCATCGCTGGCCGGCATAATCCCAGTTTGGCGTGCACCAATCTGGAAGGCCTGTGACTGCTCCAGGATTGGATAGTCCGATTCCCCAAAGCATCAACAAGACGAAGATGACTGGAAAAATTGCAGTACGGAAGTAAATCACAGGGTCACCTCGAAGGTGCATGAAATAAGCTGCAATGCCGTATCCTTTGACAATACCAACACCGATAAGAATTGCCCACACAATCATGAGGTCCAACTCGATGTACACTGCACCAACTTCGAGAATGGTAAATACCATGAGAACAATAAAGTTCCAGAAGTAGATGTCTTTGCCCATAATTAATTTGTGATCTCCCATTTTTTTCACCTCAATACAAATAGAACGCTGGGAAAATGGCTACCCAAGCCAAATCCACAAAGTGCCAATACAAACCAAAGTATTCGATGCCTTGACCGTTTTCTTCATCAAAACCAACGGTATCTGCTTTGAATATCAAGTAAAGCATCACCAGCAATCCAATGAAAACGTGCAATCCGTGTGCACCAGTTGCAATGTAAAAGATAGAACCACCTTGTGTACCGATATCGAACCCTTCAGCAACAAGATGGCTCCATTCAATGAGTTTCAGCACGATGAACATGGAACCGAGAAGGAATGTCGCAAGGAGATAATTGCGTACAGCAATCTTCTGTGTTGGCATGATTTTACCCATGAATCCTTTTGGAGCTTCCCAGTTGTGTGCTTTAGCTGTCTTGAGTGCTAGGACGATGGTGTAAGAAGAAATGATGAGAGCAAATGTGTTAATTGCACCTGGAAGCAATGTCATGAAGTCGCCTTGGCCGCCGATAACAGTACCGTCTTCGAGGACCATGCTCCCACCGTTTGGTCTGAGGAAATCGGATGCTGTGAGCATATCAACTTGATACGAAACCGCACCGTTTTCACCGACGACTTGACAAGAGGGATTTTCCTCTTGTACTTGCCAGAATGTACACCACTCTGTTCTCATTCGTAAATAGGACGAGAAGAATGTAGCGAACACCATGATTTCGGACATAATGAAAACCCAAATCCCTGCTTTTCGGATGTGTTGTCCTTCAAACGGATGCGATGTTGCAATTTGCTCGCCGTGGCCGATAAATGGAAGGTCTTCTCTCCACCAATTTGCAACACCGATGGCAACGATGACCAATCCGAGTAAACTGAGCGTCATGTCACCGACATTACCGCCTGCGTCGGTCATCAGCATCGCCTTCGCAGCATCTGCGAACATTGGGAATCCCATCAAGAAAAGGAGTATACCAAATGAGAAGATAATCGGGGATGATGATCCGTGGTGCTCGTGACCATATTCGTCTTCATGCCCATGGCCATCACCATGGTCGCCGGATGGCTGAATTGAATTCATGAAGCCACCAAGTCCGATAAAGAGTGCATACACTACACACATGAGGAGAATGGTAATACCTGCGGTTCTCCATGTCAAGTACGAAAGATGAGCTTCTACATAGTGATGGTGTGCATCTTCTTCCACCTTGTGCAATTGATCTAATTCACTTTGCGTTGCGGTTCCTGAATCTGATGCCGCTTTGTAGTCTTCTTTTGCAACCTCGTAAGCATGGTGTGCATCTTCATATTCATGGTGTTTTAGATTGGCAACACCAACGCCCATGACCCCGTAAGCGAGGACGCCAACGATGAGGAAAATTGCACCAAATAGGACTGCTCTCATCCAAATGGTGTTTTCGATATCTGCACCATGTCCGTGGGCACTCATGAGCTCGCCTCCTTCGGTTCGCCTTTCCACAGTTTCTCTTTGATCGAAGGAACATCGTTGTGGTGTCCATAGTGTTCGTTCATGTCGTTTTGTGTAGGGATGTCATGGAATGATGGCGTTGGTGGAGGTGATGTCGTCGACCATTCGAGGGACCAACCGCCCCATGGGTCTTTGCCGACAGGTTCGCCTCGCTTTCCAGAGTAGATGATGTTCCACACGAGAAGGAGTTGGCTGAGGCCAAAGATGAAGGCGAAGATTGACACTGCCATATTATACTCAGCGAATCCAGATTCAACGGTGTAGGTATGTGTTCTTCTTGGCATACCCATGATGCCAAGTGCGTGCATTGGCCAGAATGCTGCATTGTAAGCCGAGAAGCCAATGAGGAAATGCCAGAGACCAAGTGTTTCGTTGAGTTTTCGGCCGGTCACCTTTGGGTACCAGTAGTATAGACCAGAGAACAGTGCAAACACAGTTCCACCGATAAACACGTAGTGGAAGTGAGCCACAACGAAATACGAATCATGGAAGTGGATATCGAGACCTGCTACAGGGAAGAACATTCCAGAGATTCCGCCAAGCGTAAATGTGACGAGGAAGCCAAGAGACCACAATGTATGTGTCTTCATAACAAGGGAACCGCCCCAAAGCGTTGCGAGCCAGTTGAATATTTTGGCTCCGGTTGGAATAGCCACGAGCATGGTCGTAATCATGAACGCTGCACGCCAAAATGGGTCCATACCTGATGTGAGCATGTGGTGCCCCCACACGATGAAGCCAACAACACCGATACCGGCCATAGCGAAGACCATTGATTTGTATCCAAAGATCGACCTTCGAGCAGATGTTGCAAGAACTTCAGATACGATACCGAAGGCAGGTACAATCACAACATATACCTCGGGATGGCCAAAGAACCAGAACAGGTGCTGGAACAACAACGGGTCTCCTCCCGCAACGAAGAATGTCGTTCCTATCGTGTGGTCAAACAGCAAGAAAAAGACACCGATGACAAGTGCTGGTAGAGACATGTACAACATGAATACGCTGATGAAAACCGACCATGTAAACAGAGGCATTCGCATCCATGTGACGCCAGGGGCTCGCATCGTGAACACAGTTGTAATGAAATTCACACCGCTTAGCGTAGAAGATGCACCGAGCATGGCCATGCCAGAGATGAACGAAATCGTACCAAGGTTTGCTCCATATCCCGATAAACTTTCACCCAAGTTTGCTTCTGAAAGCGAAGCATATGGCGGGTACATGACCCATGTGATGTCAGCACCTTGACCAGACCAAATGCCCGAGAAAATGAGTGGTGCTGAAAACACGAGAAGCCAAAGTCCCATGGCGTTGATTCGAGGGAAGGCGAGGTCTTTTGCACCAATTTGCAACGGTAACACGTAATTCATGAAACCAGCAATCATTGGCATGGCCCCTAGGAAAATCATTGTCGTTCCGTGGAGTGTAAAGAACGAGTTGTATTCGTCGTAAGTGAGGAAATCGTTTTCTGGGAGAGCGAGTTGTATTCTAAACAATAGAGCAAGCAATCCTCCGACCAGGAAGAAAAAGAATCCGAAGAGGAAATACATCACGCCGACTTCTTTGTGATCAGTTGTGGTAAGCCAAGGTTTGAGGAATGACCAGAATTTGTCCATTGTAAAGGTGTCAGGTGAACGTCGGTAAAACACCCAAAGGATGCCGAGGAAAATTAGTCCAACAGCGAGACCGATGGCTGTGATGAAGATGACGAGGGCAGATGCACTCGGACCGGTTGATTCAGCGTTAACACCTGGAATGGAAATCACGACTTTATTCCAGTAGTCTCCCGATGACCCTCCATTTCCAGTGTTGCCGTTCACAGCGTTACCGTAGACTGTAAGTTCAACTGTTTTGGTATCATCTGCTGGTGCGGTGAGTTCAAAGTCCCACGACCTGAATTTGTTCCCATCAACCGTGTGTGTCAATCCGCCTTCATATTCATAGGAGAGCGTTTCATCAACACCGGTGACGGTTGTGCCACTCGAAGCAATGATTCTGAATCCACCGTAAGGAACAGTTCTTGAACCATCGGTAACGATGCCATCACCATCAAGTGTCATCACATCGTTTTGAATGGTCACAGTGAACGCATAGGTTTCACTTGCGTTGAACGATTCAGGCAATCCCGAGACTGTGACTTTGGTGTCATCTGAAGGGGTTAGTCCGTGACAAAAACAACCTTGGCTGTTTGCTACTTCACCGATACCATTAGGTGCAGCTGAAAATTGAGGCATTGCAAAAATTGAGGCGAGGAAAGCGAGCGTAATCAGAACAAGGATACTCTTTCTCATTAGTAACCACCTCCTGATGCCTCTGCTTTGACTCCAGTATCAACATCGCAGAAGTCATTTGAACCGACGCCAGTCCATTCCCGTGCCACGACTTTGACAACTCCACCCATCATAGAATGCTGATTACCGCAGTATTCAGCACATCGAATTGGAAATTCTCCTGCTCGGTCAGGCGTCGCCATCATGACCGTGCCGCTTTCTAAACCTGGAACGAGATCTTCCTTGACACCCCACTCAGGTAGCCAGAAGGAGTGTTGAACGCCTACATAGTTTGGGTTGGAGTCGTCTGAAGGCTTTGAATGCATAGTGAACACTGTATTTTCGTCACATGGCACAATCATAGGTTCATTAGATGCAGATGAGAACATGTGGCCTTCTGGGATGTGCATCCATGTGTGGAGGACATCGCCTGCTTCGTTTGTAACTTCGACGATAGCGAAGGTTCCCTCATCGAAAGGTTGGTTGATCGTGAGGAGGCCAGTCATCTGGTCGAGTTCGTATTGATTTTCATCCGAGCCGACGATGACTGTAGCGTTCACGCCTGCGGATTGAGAGGCATCGACAGTGAGCGAGCCTTGCCAATTGACATCAACACCGGTTGACCTGGTATCGTCTTCCCAGGTAAGTTCATCGGTGTAGTGGTATTCCCAGAACCATTGTTTGCCGACGATTTCCATATCATTGGTCTCTGCTGGGTCTTCGGGAATCTTCCAAACCTCTGTGTTAGAAGCCAAAGCAAGAACGATGAGCCAAGCGACGATGATCGTAGGAAGGACATAGAACAAAACTTCGATACGTGTATTGTGTCGTTCGACGGGGAATGAACCGACCTCGATGTGGTCGACTTGAGTGGTGTCAGGCTCGACACCGTCACGATATCTCAAGATGGCTAAAAAGAGCCAACCAAACGTAAAGATACCCACGATAATAGACCAAAACATGAACTTCTCGTAAAGAACTGCGAAGACTGTGTCTCGTGCAACCATGCACTCACCAACCGAACCGCCGTGGCGGATGGACTTAAGCATTTGTTGATTGGGGTTTGGGAGAGGCCATTCTTTGCAATTGGAGTAATGTCTCGCCGTCATTCGATTTTTACCATCAATGAAAGATTACGATTTTGAAAAATTTCTTCTTGTTTTCTTTTGCGGAAAAATACCAGCGAACGACCGTCTTAACTGATGAAAGGACATTATTTGTAAACGTCAATCCTCTACTCAATATGATGCGAGGTCAACGTTTTGACGATGAACGTTGGGACGAAGCAGGTCAAGCACTCGCTGAGGCGCGCAGAAACAACGAATTGCATAGCATCCCTATTCTAGTGGAGGGTAAGAGGGATGTTGAAACGCTTCGAAAGTTGGGTTTTCGTGGACCTATTGAGCGAATTCATCGAGGGCAACCCCTTGATGTAGTGATTGTTAGACTCGTAGAAGAATATGGAATACCACGGAATACAGTCGGTTTCAATCTGTATCTTCTGATGGATTGGGACAGAACAGGGGGTAGATTGCAAAAAATTTGTAGAACAAATTTCGAGTCTCTTGATTTTCGATTTGATGAAAATCTTCGAAAAACGCTCATGAAGTATCTCTTTTCAATCACAACAACCGTGGAAGGCATGTCTGGATTTTTGGACCTCATTTTAGAAAAAATAGAACAAGCGGACGTGTTGTAAGATCACTCAAATTCAAATGCATGAGCATCTTCTTTTACCGTATTCAAGACCACATGTGTGAATGACCTTGCTACCCCTTCGAGCGTGAAAACCGTTTTTGTGAGGTTATCGAGATCTTGTCTATTTTTGACTCGTGCTAAGACTATTGAATCCCAGTCGCCTGTTACGTCATACACTGCAAAAACTCGAGGGTCAGAGGAAATTTTGTGCTGGACTTCAATCATTTTCCCCTTCACGATTCGCAATCCTGCCATAATCGTCATTCCATATCCGATTTTTTCTGGGTTGACTTTCACTTGATAGCCCAAAATAATCCCGTCATCCTCCAACTTTCGAAGACGATTTGCAACTGTCCCTTGAGAAACGCCTACTTCTTTTGCAAGGTCTCGTTGACTGCGTCGGGCATCGATCTGTAAGGCTTTGAGTAAATCGATATCGATGTTATCGAGACTACCGCTCATAATCTGATGTCGTTGATTTCTTTAATTTCAAGACTTCGCTAGTGCATCTTGAACATAATGAGGCGATTCTATCGACAATTGTTGCTTCCACACCCCCAAGGATTCAATTTCTAATCGTATTGAAATTTTTAACCGTTCTTCATGCATTGATTTGAAGGTGAGTTTGAATGTTTTTTGTTGACGTGAAGACAGTTGAATTGTTGCTGGCTTTTGTTTAAAGTTCCATGGCTGTTCGACTGACCAAGATAGTATTGTAGCCGAATCTTTACCGTTTAAAATAGAGAGATGCAAGATTTCTCCATTCCAATGAGCTGACAATTTTGGAATCAATTCATCTCTTTTGAAAGAGTTTTGAATAATACCATAAAAAATGATACTGGAGAAAATGAAAATCAACATTGGGAACAAGGCGGAGCTAAGTTTTAGTGTGGATGTTTCATTCGGTAAGTTTGAATGATACAGGCTAAGCAAGCAAGTTTCATTTGTTCGTGGATCATCGCCAATAAAAGCAACAGTGTATGCCCAACCTTTCGATTGTTCTTCGAAATCAACACCTGCAGCAAGAAGGTGGTCTGGTTCGAGGATATATTGACTGAATGTCGTGTTTCCTTCTTGATTTGAAAAGCCAATTTCCGGTTTAAATTCAACCACGAGATGGTCGAGTTGTCTGCCATGATGGTCGACTGCGTAATTGTTGGTGAGGACGAGATACATCATTGTGTTAAGGGATAGATTCGCTTGAGGCGTAATCGCAAGATTAAACACAACGGCGACCCCTTCATCTAATCGGACAAGCGAGACGATTCCTTCAATTTCAACGAGTTGAATATTTGGAATTGGTTGACTCATTTGGGTGTTGATTCGAATTTCACCATTGGTCATGAGTTCTTGACTTCTATCAATGTTCAAGATATCCGTCCTCGCTATAGCATCATCATCGGGCCAATTTGACCCCGTCTCATCGCTCCATAACCACCAATTCATGACAACGGTGGACGAATTGTAGTGAGAAGGTAACGTTCGATTGACTGGTTGAAATTGTTCAACGAGATATTGATGTTGATTTGATGGAAGCGAAGACTCAGCGATAATACCATCTGAAGCTGAAACTAAAGGTATTGACATCATCAAGAAAAGAAGGAAGAGAATGACTTTTTTCATTGTTCGACCTCATCTAATTTTGACTTAAGTTGCTGTAACATGATGTTCTGTTCGGGTTGACTCACCATTGGGGTCAATTTTTGTCCAATCCATGCTGAGATGTATATTGGGAATTGTTCAGTATCTACAATGAGAAGGATTGGTCCTTTCTTCAAATTGGTAACATCAAATGGTACATCCTCAATTGCGATTTGACCATCAAGCAACAAATCTCTTGCAAGTTCAATTGAAATTTTTACAGAAGATGAGAGATGTTTGTCAGGGAATTGAACCACACCTTCATGCCTTAACCTCCATACGCCTTTCTTTTCAACAAAAATTGGGGAGCCAAGATGAATAACACGCAGCGGAGCAAACCTATGTTTAGGGTATTCAGCGTTTTTTGAATTTCGAGATGGTGGAGCGTGTAATCGTGATTGAATGACTTTGGGTGAAATCATGATTTTTTTGCCCCTTGACCAAAGCGATTCATCGGCCTTTTCGTGATTGAACAAAAGTCCGGAAGGAAGGTCTGGAAGATGAATGAAATCATCATCATCCCTAGGTTCGATTGTTCGGGGAGGAGGAGGTTGCATTGGTATGTTGGTTGAATTTTTAACAAATTTAGCAACAAAAAATCCTCCAGTATTCTTTGATTCTGGCCACAAACGTAGACAATGCTCGAGCGATTGCTGAATTTCAGTTTCTTGTTTTGGGCTCGTTCGCCTTCCTGCGAGGTCGATGTAATCTTCTTTTGGCGGCAACATTTCAACTCGTGAATGTCTTGTTTCTAGCCATTGTTCTGGGGAAAGAACTGACGAACAAGTATTGTCCAACAAAGGCCAAGTTCGTTTTCCAGATTCAAAGACATGCTGACCGAAATACTCCGTGATGTTTTCCACTATGGAAAAATTAGGATTTGATCGGAGAAACTCTGCAACGACTGCTTCATTCTCAATCGGGTCAATGCTACATGTCGAGTATACAAGTTGCCCCTGTTCCCTCAGCAAAGAACTCGCCCGATTCAACAAATTTACTTGAAGTTTAAACATACTTTTACCGTCAGTTGGTGACCATTTCGACCATACTTCGGGATTTTTCCTCGTGGTTGCCGAACCAGTACATGGCGCATCAACAACGATTGCATCAAAACCTGGTTGCGGAATGTTTGGAAAATGTCGTCCATCATGCTTTGTAACAACAATATTGTATAAACCCGCTCGGCTTCTGTTGCTCGACAAGGTGTTTAAACGACCTGAAGATGGTTCATTTGCTATGACGGCTCCATTTGGAAATAAATGTTCAGCAAGTTGTGTTGTCTTCGAACCAGGTGATGCACACATATCGAGGATAATCATGTCATCGGAGTAGTCGATACATTCTGTGGGCACCATGCTTGCTACTTCTTGCCTCGTGATTCGACCGGTTTCATGCAAGGACCGTAGACTCTGTCGCACGAATTCATCCTCGCTTTTTCCTCGAGAAAATGGTAATGTATACGCTTGAATGTTTGGCAACCATTCGACTCTCTCTCCACCAAAGGATTCAATCAAATCTTTTGTCCAAGAACTGTCAATTCTACTTTCGTGAACACGCAATGTTTCGGGAAGGCGTTCAATCGAGGAAGTTAGCCATGTGTTTTGATTTGAATGAAAGTGCCCCACATATTTTGCAAGAAGAGAATCTTGCGAAACCGAAATGATTTCACTTTCATTCAATATCTCACGAGCCACAATACAAGGTGAAGGAGTTCTTCTATTTTGAATCCGCCATAATGAAAACTTACACCTCCTGCTCATTACATGCTCGGAGAACATGCACCATGGATTGTTGCATTTTCTCTTTTCTCTGGGCTCATATGGGTTGTCATCGAACGTGTTGATGATGCATTCAATGCAACAAACAACACGTCCTTGCTTCGAAATGGACGAAATGTTGTTGCCTTGATGCCAATTCTTTCGGTTTCTATCCTCCTTTTTGACCGAATATACGACGCCCTCACATTACAGAAATTGAGATTAGAAGTTGCCCAATACTTAACACCTGAATCCACAAGTTTTGAGCGTCTTCAACTCGCCCTCAATGGCCAAGGTGCTGTTGAATTTGGACTTCTCTTGTTCCTTGTTTTTTCATTTTATTCCCATCAGCTCCCCAGCCTTCGCAAGTTGGATGTTCGCCTTCGTCAAGAATTCAGATATCGTATGATGCGACATGCAGGTTTCTGGATGGTCATTCTAGCCATCCCCCTCTTTCCTGACGAAATGTATCTTCCAAAAACAATTGAATTTAGCGAGACTATTTTTGAAACTCTGCCATCATGGTATGTTCTAATATTTGCGATCATCTCAGGATTGAGTTTATGTTTTGCCGGTGAAATTTGGACAGCATACAGCATACAACACGCTGCTGATGAATTCAATATCCTCGTTCGAAATGCACGCCTAAAGGCTATTGTGTTGTTGGTGGTTTCATTTCTTTGCTTGAAAGAGTTTGACGAACAACTCCTGAGAAATCATCGTAACATCGTCTACAAAGAATTCGCATTCTTTGTTGTTTCACTTTATCTTCTCGTGTGCACAACGACTGTATCGATTTGGAAAAAAATTGATCGCCATATCTCCAATCAACATACTGGCAAGCAATTACTGATGATTGTCATCGGGACACTTTGTGTCTACACACTATCAGCATTGACGACCTTTAATGTAGGTCAGTTTGAACTCTCAAGACTTCAATTGTTTATCTTCACCATGACAATTTTTTCTTGGGTATTTTTTTGTGGAATTGTTGCAATGGGTTTGCCACCCCTTGGATTTGATACAGCAAAGTCGCCTGAATTGTGGTGGTTTAGAACGATATTGTTGTTCTCGATGCCGTTAACACTTTTCTTCAGTGATAATGCGATATTGTTTGTTTCAATTTTTGTCGGCCTGTGTTTCGGTACCATTTCAAGTCAATTCTTTGGAGAAATGAAACTTCAGAAGAAAAAGACAGCGTCAGGTGTGTGTCTTTCACTCATCATTCTCACCGGCTTTATTTCAGCACAGGGTTTGGGAATGGATAGTGCTGGATTATTGATTCTCTGGAGCATCGTTGGTGCTGTTTATTGGATTTTTTCGGAGTCGTTGATTTCAAAAATGAACATCTAAAATCGCAAAAAAATGACATTCTTCAGCGCGGCACTTATATGTCTTCAATCCCACACATAAAATGAAATCGAAAGATTTCAGGGGATGGGACCCTTTGAATTCAAACAGAAGGACGAATTTACGCCAGTACACAATTCTCAACGGCCATCCGCGAACTTCGTGGAACCCGCTTGAAGATTTGAAAACATTGAAACAGCGAACGCAAAAAACGACATCTGAAATGATGGGGCAGCTTCAAATCCCACCACTCATTCGAATCGAGAATGACCATTGGGTCTTTGAGAAAATTGACGGAAACCTCTTCAAAGATTTGAAGCACAAATTGGTTTTGAAAATCGGGTTAGAATCGAAAACGCTTGGAGCAACGAGGGATTTGGATACTGCTCTCTTTGTTGCAGGAAAGATTGCTGAGCAAGAAGGAAAAATTGTCCTCGTCGAATCAATATAATCAGGAAAAGATGTCCATGATTGCTTGGACAACCCCTTCATTAACAAGATAAAAGAAACCACCCAATAGAATGCAGGCCATGTAGACCTTTGTCGGTGAAATTTTCCAAGAATCCTCCGATTCTTCATCGAAATATCGAATTAAACCTGCGGCTTGCTGAATACCACCGCTATCCTTCTTCTTCGCCATGTCAATCAACTCCTCGGATTCGACACCCCTTTATGAAAACATTGTGAAACTCTCACTCGTCTGATGTGGTGAGGTCGTTGGAATAATCGACAAATGGAACTTCGTCGAAGAGTATTGTTTCTGTTTCGGAGTCCATCGATTCTTTTGTATGATTTCCCAATTGCGAAGATATCATCATTGCTTCGATACGAGAAAGGGCTCTTTCAACTGCCGGAGCATTTCGATCCATTAATGATTTTCGAGCAAACGATAACTCCGTTTCAATGAATTCAGTTTCTTCTCGGCTTATGCTTTTGCTTTGATGTACTCTCACTTGAATATGTTCAATTGCTTCTGTCAATTCTTCAGATGCATGCTCTTCATATCTTTTCCATTTTTTTGCATTCTCATCGAAGGAAGGGAGCTCTTGATTTCTTGCAAATGAATCATAGGAACGTATGTGCGACATTTCCCAAGGTGGTTGAGGCAAGACAGAAATGATGTCAAAAATGATTCTCGTGCACACTGAAAAATCACCTTTGAATTCAAGGATATTGAGGTATCCAGAAGTGAACAGTCCAAAAAACCAATATGGTCGGGAGGTGATTGTTACCTCAACATCTCCACTCCGTGTTATGAATTTCCACTTTTGCTCGTTATATTCAGGCATTTCAATGAATCTCGGTGTTTCAGGTAAATCAAGGCATGTAAGAACAGCTTTTGCTATATCACCCAAGTAGACAACTTTGTTCGGTTTTGGAAAATTCTGGCCTCGCAACAAACCTGATTGGGTGTCAACCCTATGTTCTGAGGATGCTTTTCGAACCTGTGCCACCAATTGAATGGCGTGGTCATCAAGAGCAATTCCCATAGGCGAATCTTGTGGTCATCCCCTCATCAATTCGTCGATAAGGTTGATTGAATGTTGACAAAGAGTTCAAATTAGTGTTGAAGCATGCGTATAACGGTGCGGAATGACAAAAGGTGAGAAAAAAACTGGACTTGATTCATTAGAAGGCGTTGGACCTGCAACAATAAAGAAATTGAAAGCAGCTAAAATTACAACTGTTGATGGACTTGCAAAAGCCTCACAGAAATCTCTTGAGACCGCTGGAATCGCTGCCTCGACCGCGAAAAAAATCATTGGAGTTGCTAAACTTGCAAGCAAGTCGAAAACTGTCGCAAAGGCTGCTGGTTCCTCAGCAAAGAAAACAACGAAAAATGCCGCTAATAAAACCAAAGACGCAGCCAAAAATGCAGCTAAAAAAACATCAGATGTATCGAGTAAAGCTGTAGCCTCATCAAAACAAGCAGCGAAGAAAGTTGTTGAAACGACAAAGCAATCTGCTGCTTCCCTCAAGCAAAAGGCATCTCAAGATAGAAAAGGGAAGAACATTTCAATTCCTCGAAGCGTTCAAGACATGCCTTGGTTTAAGAAAAAAGAATAATCAGTCTTTTTCATCAGCCATCGCTCTTCATCGGTAATTCGATCACAACTGTGTTAACGCCCTGTTCAGTAGCGATTTCAATCATTCTTCGAGTCCATTTCGATTTTGGCCCTGGAAACGCAAGCATATGAGTTGCGTAGCGAATCATGACTTGTCCCATGGCATCTGTTGCTTCAGGTCGACCGGAGTCTTCGACTTGATTTGGACGAGGTGATGCCCACATTTCCGTGAACACGCGCAATGCAATGTTATTGTTATCAGCCCAGCGTTCAGCCAAAACATCTACACCACTTGCGCCCCCTAAGATGACAACATCTGGATATCCGTTGAATTTTACCCATTGTTCCAACTGCTCCTCCAGCCATCCATAATTGTAAAATTTTGAATTTCCACAAATGATGAGTGCAACCACTTTTCCATCATTGTTCACATCAATTCCAGCAATTGATTCCAAAAACTCGTCGTGTGCTATACTACTTCCGGACATGTTACGTAAACAACTTGAAAGAATAAGAAGGTTACCTCAAAAAATCACTTTTTCAATGATTTTTTACATAAATAGGAAAAAAATAAATTCTTTACCTCGTGAACCGATAGGTTAGAAGACTATCTTGAAGAAGAGATGAGCATGCCAAGACGGAAATATGGCCGACTTCGGAAGAATGTTGAGGTTCCACCGAAGGGCAACTGCTCAAGATGCCGCTCTGGCAAATTTTGTCCAATTGAAGGCCATTTCGGACAGGATGTTCAAGCGAACAAAGACTGGACTGGGCCTTCAAAGATTCAAAAGAGAACAAAATCTTCGTCGTAGGAACTTATTCTTCATCATCTGATAGGATCGTGGATGTTTCATCCAATACCGACAAATGGTGTTCGTCATCTCGCTCTTCAAGAGCTCTCATTGATTGAGCACGGTGATAGACTTCCCGCAACGTTTGGTCTGATATTTCGAGATATACACGGGTGGTTGCGATGGTTGCATGGCCCATTAATCGCTGAATTGAAACTAAATCTGCACCTCGTTCGAGGAGGCCTGTTGCAAAATTGTGTCGGAGGACGTGTGGTGTTAGTCTGCCTTGAGGAAGGCCAATTTCTGCTGAGAGTGCATCCATAATCCTTTGAATCGCCCTTGAATTTAGTCGCCGTCCGAATCGGTTCACAACTAAAGAATCTTGACTTTTTGATGCAAACGTCTCCCGGATTGGCAACCATTTTTGAATTGCTGACAAGGTTCGTTGTGTAAAAAGAACCAAGCGATCTTTGTCTCCCTTTCCGCCAATGACTCGCGCTGATGAATCCTCGATATCAATGTCTGTAACATTGAGTGCACATACCTCACTTACCCTAAGGCCTGTGTCGAGCATGAGGGTGACAATGAGGTCGGCATTTGGATTTTCACTGTCCCTCGCCGCTTCGATAACATCGCTTAATTCGCGTTTTGTGAGTGTTCTCGGTAACCGCTTTCCAACTCGAGAACGCAAAAGATGGTCTGGCCAACGATGACCAAGCCACTTGATGAGATGTCGCGCAGCTGCTAGGCGTGCATTGAATGTTGAGGGCTTTAAACTGTGAAGCGAATGAACCCAAACATCGATTCGTCCATTCATGGGTTCAAGACGATCAACGAGTTCACCAAGGCTCATGGATTCATATTCTTGTTGAGTCAAGATTTTTTCGTCTGGTAAAACTGATTCGACAAGTGAACGGAGGCCATAAAAATAAGATTTTTGAGTGTTTTCCGATTTGTTTTCGGTCCGAAGTTGCTGCTCGTAACATTGTATCCAAGGGAGATGTTGAATGTGCAACAACCTCGCAGGAAGTTGGCGTGGCTCATTATCGAGTCGGGATTGTTTTGCATCTTGACTATCGCGATGTTGGCTCGGCCTTCGAGCCATTGGTTGAGGCATTCGCGCGTCTTTCTCGTTCATTGGCGTCACCGCCTGCTCACCGATGTGAGTGTGCATCCCATGTCCATTGGACATGCAGCAGTACACTTCACTCCTTAATGAAACCATCGAAAAACAAGAGAAAAATCCTCTTTGAATTTCTATCTAGATTTTTTCTCGTAAGGTTGAAATAACCCCTCCACTACACAACCACTAGTTCAGTAGTGAACGGTGATGATTATGACAATAGGAATTGAACCACTTGCAGCCATGGTCCTGCTCGAGAAGGAAATTGCACCTGAGAAAACGGTATCTGGGTTATTGTTACCTGAAGAAGCCAGAGATAAGATGAACATCGGAACAATCCTAGCAGTTGGGCCAGATGTTGAGCATGTGAAGGTTGGCGACAAAGTCATCCACAGGTCGTTTGGTGGCACCAGTATCGAATGGCTTGGGATTGAATATTTACTGATCAAAGAGGAAGACTTACAGGCAAAAATAAACGAATGAGGTGATGAAAAATGGCGAAAATCATAGTATATGGAGACGAAGCGAGAAAAAAATTGGTCGAAGGAATCGACACTGTAGCCGATGCTGTCAAAGTGACCTTGGGGCCTGCAGCGAGGACCGTTGTCCTTGAAAAATCGTGGGGTAGCCCTACGATTATCAACGATGGGGTAACGATTGCAAAAGACATTGAACTCGAAGACCCCTTTGCAAACATGGGTGCGAAGCTTATCCAAGAAGTTGCATCCAAAACACAAGATAATGCTGGCGATGGAACGTCCACGGCTTCTGTTATGACACAGGCTCTTGTCCATGCAGGTATGAGAAATGTTGCCGCCGGGGCAAGTCCAGTCGCTTTGAAATCAGGTTTTGATAAAGCGGTGCAAGCAGTTGTTGAGCATCTCAAATCGCAGTCGATTGAAGTTGATAGCAGCGAAATGATTCGCCAGGTGGCAACAATCGCATCAAACAACGATGCATCGATTGGTGCACTCATCGCTGAAGCATTCGAGAAAGTTGGCAGAGACGGCGTCATCACTGTTGAAGATTCGAAATCAATGGAAACTGAACTCGAGGTTGTTGACGGAATGGAATTCGATAAAGGCTACATTTCCCCGTACATGGTGACCGACCAAGAACGTAGGGAAGCAGTTTTGGACCAACCGCTTATTCTGATGACCGACCAAAGTATCTCAAGCCCACAGGAACTCATTCCTTCGCTCGAGGCCGCAATGCAATCAAAGCGTCCGCTGCTGATTATTGCAAAAGACGTCGAGGGACAGGCGCTCGCTACACTCGTCATCAACATTGCAGGTAAAGTTCTCAAAGCATGTGTTGTAAAAGCTCCTGGATTTGGGGACGAGCAAGGCGATCTTCTTGAAGACATTGCATTGCTCACAGGTGGAACTGTCGTAGCGAAAGATAAGGGTGGAGATTTGCAAGTTGATGGGCCTCAAGCCTTCGGTTCAGCAAACAAAATCATTGTCACAAAGAACAAAACCACCATCATTGGAGGTTCTGGTGATGAAAATTTGGTTGCGGAGCGTGTTGAACTTCTCAGAGGACAGGCAAAACTTGCATCTTCAAAGTGGGACCAAGAAAAACTCGAAAAAAGAGTTGGGAAACTTGGCTCTGGCGTTGCTGTCCTCAAGATTGGTGCGGCAACCGAAACTGAAGCAAAGGAGACAAAAGCACGAGTGGATGATGCACTGAATGCAACACGAGCTGCAATGGCTGAAGGTGTCGTGGCTGGTGGAGGACTTGCACTTTATCGAAGTGTATCAGTTCTCGATGACCTCTCACTCGAAGGGGATGAGGCACTTGGCTCAAGAATTGTTCGCGAAGCCCTTAGTGCACCACTGCGACAAATCGTTGCAAATGCAGGCCTTGAACCTGCAATGGTCATATCAAAATTGGAGCAAGAAGAAGGCAATTTCGGATACAATGCGAAATCCGGGGAATATGGTGACCTCTTCAAACAGGGTGTTATCGATCCTGTAAAGGTCACTCGCAACGCCCTGCAAAATGCAGGATCTATTGCTGGTCTCGTTCTCACCACTGAAACTCTTGTCGCAGACAAACCCCAACCAGAATCCAATGAAGGCATGCCTGACATGGGTGGCATGGGCGGCATGGGCGGCATGGGCTTCTAGTCACAGAACTTCTGAAGTATCTGAGCGGATTTGGGGCTCCACCCCTTCTTGAAGGTCGACGAGAACTGCACGCAATGATGCTCTCAGTTCAGAAAGATCGCCATAACAAATGATAATGTCATTATATCGAAGTTGAATCTCTTGAGTTGGATTCCAAATTAACTGATTCTCTCGCGATAATGCGAACACAGGAATGTTCGCTCCTGGTTTGAACAATTGTTCAATTCGTTGACCGACGAGTTTGGGATGATTACGAAGTTGAAGCGACAGCACACCTTCACCCGGAACGGTTCGAAGAAGTTGGTCCAAATCCACATCTGAAAATGCAGTTTCTTCCATTGCATACTCAACGATATGAGCAGCAACATTGACACCGCTCGCTTTCTCAATCCCCTCTAAACCTGGAGAAGAATTGACCTCAAGAACGAGTGGCCCATCCCTTCCCTCGAGCAAATCAACACCAGCGATGTTGAGCCCTAAGACTCTCGCTGCTCGACAAGCCGCCTCCTCATACTCAGGAGGAAGGTCAACTCGTTCAACGGTTCCGTTGAGATGGAAATTACTCCTGAATTCTCTCCCTCGGGCTCGGCGACGCATGCAAGCGACGACTTTGTCTCCAACGACAAATGCACGTATATCTCGACCGTGTGATTCAGCGATATACTGCTGAATTAAGACTGACCGTCCAGTGACAAGCAGCCCTTGAACGAGGCTGCGCGCCTCATATTGTGTGTGGCGCAAAAAGACGCCTTCGCCCTGGGTTCCTTGTGTCACTTTGATGACAACCGGAAGTCCGCCAACTTGTTCAATGGCATGCTCAACATCAAAAATATCACGTACATACACTGTTGTGGGCACCGAAATACGATTTCTTGCCATGATTTGAGACGCATGTAATTTATCTCTGCTGTGTAAAATTCCTTGGCTTGAATTTGCGGTCCAAACACCGAGATGTTCGAGATGATTCAAAATCGAAACCCCGTGTTTTGTGATGGAATGACCTATTCTAGGGATGACTGCATCGAACTCAAATCTTGAGCCTTTGTACAGCACTTCCATGGATTGATTCGAAACTGTCAACGTGAACTTCATTGGGTCACATACCTCTACATCGATTCCTCGTGCTCGGGCCTCTTGCAAAATTCGCTTGGTACTGTAGAGCCTTGGACCCCTGCTGATGATAGCAAGCCGAAGACTCATGCGTTACTGACGGTCGCTTACTATTTTTGAAAAATTCGGTTTATTCTGGGAATTCTGCATCCGCAAAGAGATTCATCGCTTCTTTGAAGAACTATGGTACCACCCTTCCCCCATGGCTGATGACGAAGGAGACGAAGAAGTCGGTGGCTTGGTCGATGAAGAAGAGCAAGAAGAATTGTTTGAACAAATGTCGAAAGAAGACCGGGAAGCTGTGCTTCGCAACACACGATGGAATGTGTATTTGTTCCTTGGGATTGCCGCTATTTTCTTTGCAGGCGCGCTGTTCCCGTGGCCGTTTAGTGCTGTTGACGATAATTTCTCTAGTACTGCCGAGAAAGATCTCGGTCTGCTCATGGGGCTGCCTATTCCTGGCGAAGATGTATTCGATGTCCCAATCACGCTAGAAGTTGAAGTCGTTGAACCGCCCGCAAAACCAAATGTGCAGGTAGGAGTCTATATCATTCACGAAAAGGATTGTACATCTCCTGCCATGGCTGACAAGGAAGTTCTTGCAAGAGAAGGTGGTTCACATGAATATCAATTTCAAATGAAAAAAGCCATTGCCGGAGAAATGCTTAGTTTTGATTTCAAAGTTGACCCTGGCGAATACTGTGCAAAAATCTTGTATGTTGAAGCAAATGAGGTGGTGGAAAATAATGAAACAGTTATCCAAATTTCTGGAGCTGATGACGATGGACGTGCTGTTCTCAGCGTGAACGGGGGCATCTGGCAGTTACAAGCTGTATTTGGTATCGTGGGACTTTGTTGCCTTGCATTGTCTATTTTTGCGTTCATTGGTGCACAAAAGAATGGTAAAATTCATCGAGAAATTCTTGAAAAAGACCCAAACACCATAGAACAACAAGTTCTCGGTGCTGCGGTAAGTTCTGTTGTTGCTGCGGGACCATCCGGACCTCCGCCGAGCAGCGGACCAACAGGCCCACCGCCATCGGGCCCTGAAGGGCCACCAGGTACGCCCTCTGCTTCCCCCGAAGTACCTGTTGAAGAGGTTGAAGTTCAAACTGCTCCAGAAGCTCCTGCTCCTGTTTATGAAGCTACTAGTGAAGGCTATTATTACATCAAGAACCCTGATGGTTCGTACGAACCCACAGCGTATATTTTGAACGAACATGGGCAATACATACCATACGAAGCATCACAATAACACGAAAAAATCTATTCTTTGACGCAATTAAAGGTGATGATTGAAAGATAATGAGCGTCAGCACATCATGAGGTCGCACCATGTCTGAACCGCCTTCATCACCACTTACCGTGGCGAAACTAAAGGCCCTTTGCATTCTCAATGATCTCAAAACGAGTGGAAACAAAGCAGACCTCGTCGAGCGACTGCTAGAGTCCGGTGTTTCTCCAACGGACCTCGGTATCGAGGAAACGGTGGTTGAAGACGTGATAGAAAAAGTCGAGGAAGAATTTGGATTATCGCTCGAGGATGAAGAAACCATCACACCAACAGAAGAGAAGGTCGAGGAAGAACCTCTACATGAGGAAGACGAAATTCTCGAAGCAGAAGTGTTTGAAGCTGAACTCATTGATGATATCTCCGAAAATCCTCTTGCAACCGAAATTGAAATTGTACAACAAAAACCCGACGCAGAACTTGCAACACTTTTGGAAATCATCCAAAGACCAAAAGTTGCCGCATCGGTGCTAGCATTAATTCTTCTCAGCGCGGGTGCATGGTATTATCTCGAAAATCAGCTCGATGCTTTTACGCCAGACAACCTCAGGTATGGTGACAGAATGACATACACAATATCGGATGGCTCTGTTATTGCAACTGGAGAGTATGTGGAACTTGTTCTCGACCAACTCAACTCAGATGATGATATTTGCAAAATTTCGGTAGACTTTAGTGGCCTTGGGGAAGTTTCCATCGTTAATGGTGACGGCAGCCAACTCGTGACCCAATCGAGTCTCGACCGCCTCGGAGCAGTTCGCATGAAAGGAGGACATGGAGGCGATTGGTTAACCGTTCAATCGGAGAACACCTATGATTTACAGGAATTTGATGCAAAGCGGTACTATCCATTGTTTGATGGAAGCGGGAGTTGCGACCCCGATGGAGAAGGAAGAGAGGGTTCAGCAGAAATTGATGTGACAACATGGACCGAGTTACGAGGTCAAACCACATTAGCAACACAAGTTGATTTCGATATTTCTCTAGGTGACCAATTCTCAGGTACTGCGTTTACCTACGGCGTCGGTGGTATCCTTGGTGACCTCACAGCGTTCTCACCGAGTCTCATTCAAATCACTCAACCTGTCGAACTCGCCGAATTCTTCGGAAGCAACCTCATAACAGAAGGTGCTTCTGGAACAAGTGAGGATTGGGCGTGGAGAGTTCTTGGCACCGACACAATAGGGACAACAAAAATGTGGAAAGTGATTGCAACTCATCAAAGAGTGCAAGATTTCTGTCTTGGATCGGCATCCATCACCATGTGGCTCGATGGAGTTACGCCTTGGGCGACACATCAACGAGTTGACATCGTCATCGATTCAGACGCGGACACATCGGTTACGTGCTCAGCAGAAGGCGAATTCATCGGCGACATTATTTTGCCAACTGGTGAACTTGAAATTCACCATGTGTTTGAACGCACATTTGTTGAACGCGGAACCAAAGCCATCGAGCTCGGTGTGAGATATGATCTACGTCCAGAAGCAAATGCATTCAAACCTGATGATGAGGACCTCTTTGACTGGGGCGCTACCGGTGAAACTCATCTTCCAGATAACTCAACAAAGAGGATGCATTCCCTGCAACAGGCCGTTGATTGCATTCCAACGTTGCAAAATGTGCAAGGTTTGGAAGGGGCGCTCGATGAAGGGGGATACATTTGGAGGGCTGTAGATCAACGAATTGATTCGACCAACACAGAGTGGAATCTCTCATGGGTCAATGGGGAAAACTCGGCGGGGTGGGTTCTTTTCTCGATGGAGACAAACGGTGACACGACCACGTGTACGACATTGGACAAAGGGGTGTACGATGATTCGACTGCGAACGACAGAAATGCAATTCCTCCAACGCATTCTTTGGATTTTATCGAAGAAGAATATGGACAAAACGGGAGAATTCATAGCGAAGCATTTGACAAGTTATTCACCAGCGATGGAGAATTGCAGCAAGATACACGGATAGGGTATCTCATCTTACTTCCAAGTCAGGCTCTGGGCCTAGACCTCTCTCAATTCAGCGATGAATTGGATGGCGTCGTGACCGTCGATTTTTCGAAATCATGGACCGAAGAAATTCAGGGCTCATCAAAATCTTGGGAGAACTCATTCAATCTCGTTGGCGATGCTACGAACGCACGTGTTCTTGGATGGACACATCTCCAAATTTTGACGGGGTGATCTTATGACCATTCAAGACGATGACCGCGGCCTTGACCATCTCATAGAACAAAATTCTACAGAACTAGGTTTTCTTGAGGCATACGGTTCGGAAGATGAGATGTCAAACGATGCCATCCTTGAAGCAATACGTCTTTTTTTGGAAAAAGAGAAGATTGAATTCGAAAACAAAGACAATGGCATTAAGCATGTTCTCGGAACATTCCAATCCTCTGATGAAGGTGGCGTATCCTTTGAATTTATTGGCACATCGTTTCCACTCGTTCCTTCTGATTGATCAATTCGAAGAAGAAATGTGTCCAAGGTGAACTTTTTGACTGGAGTGACCGTTCAAAGCGGTTCTTTTCTAGGTTGTTTGAACATCATCGCCTAGCATAAACGATAGATGCTCCCGCGATCATTGAAATGACAGCGATTGTTGAGACATATGGTAGCAAGCTTTCTTCGTCCTCAAGGGCTGCTGGAACATCACACCCCTCATTTGTTGAATGAATGCCACCATATTCACCATCATTGTACCAACAAGTAGACCAGGTTTTGTACCAATCACCATATGGGAAAACATCGTTTGATCCATCATCATACATTGCTTTGACTCGCCAGTTCACATAGGTGTGGTCAGTTGGTGGCTTGAGAGAGACAGAATACACGCCATCC
>Ga0255751_10000968_pt1 | contig 27366 bp, 34 predicted proteins | sample 071ome_20_FD_179951 | JGI IMG/M metagenome (GOLD analysis project Ga0255751, IMG submission 179951) | Coastal salt marsh microbial communities from the Groves Creek Marsh, Skidaway Island, Georgia - 071412BT metaG (version 2) | ecosystem: Environmental > Aquatic > Marine > Intertidal zone >... | reverse complement strand
ATATGCAGACTTGTCAAGTTGTCCCACACCACAGATGCTTTTATTTTTATGGTTATATGATCAAGTTGAGGGAGTGCCTGTATTGGGTTACAACACAAACGTGGTACACAGAGATTTTTCAAAATATTGGAAGTGGGATCTAAAGACTATGACAGTGATCGAAAACAAAATAAAAGAGTATCCAAAAGTGCCTTGGTACGTCAAAAGGAACGAAAGACACATGTCGATCTTTCGTTATCCAATGTTGAAACAAAAACCAGCAGTGCCTGGATTCTTTATATACACACCAGAAATCCTATTGTCATTTTTACATCACCCATGGACAAAGCACCTAGCAGAATGTGGCGAATGGGGAGAGATAGACGTGGAACTGAGCAAGAAAAAGATATACGAAGAAGGATTTCCTGATATTGTGCAGGAGCGTAAGCAAACGGGTTTTGAAAATATAATGCACTTGGACCTAAAGTGTAGAACTGTTTTGATGCAGAAGTACGGACATTGTAATCAGGTGCATTCATGGGAATACAACGATTTGGTCAGTCATCTCGGAGGTAAAACAGTATGAACCATAAGTTTACATTTGGACACGGCGAAGCGGAAAATTTTGACGAACACATAAAGAAATCCATACGTGGTTACGATAATTTATTACAAGACGTTGTCAATCTATCGCAGTATTTCGTCGAGCAGAATACCACAGTTGTAGACATAGGTTGTTCCACTGGCAAATTACTTTATGAGATCTTTGCAAAGAATGTCATTGACTGTGAGTATGTTGGCGTCGAGATAGAGGAAAATTTTGTAAAGTCCCTAGATAATACAAAGCAATTAGTTTCCAAAAAACAACCAAGCACTAGGTTGTCCTTCATACATGGCGACATACGGGATTATAAATTCACAAACTGTTCATTGGTCACGTCACTTTTCACACTCCAGTTTTTGCCAGTTAAGGACAGAGCATCGATGATTGAAAAGATATACAAAGGATTGAATAAGGGAGGATGCTTCATTTTCGCAGAAAAAATTGTGTGCAGTGATGCGAGATTCCAGGAAATGCTCACATTCAACTACTATGATTACAAATCCAAACATTTTACTTCCGACGAGATATTGGAAAAGGAAAAGAAATTGCGTAGCATGTTAAAACCTAACTCCTGGAAGGAAATCGACCAGATGTTGAGTGATGCGGGATTTAATTTGATCCAACCGTTTTGGATGGATCATATGTTTTTAGGTGGTGTTGCCATAAAGGAGACCGATGACTAAACCCGGACTACAGGCAAACTATCTTTATATGTCTAACGGCGATACAGACCTGTATGGCAGGTACTGGGGTAGGGGCCAGATAAGGAAATATTTTGAGCAATTCGTTCAGTTCGAAGGCAAGAGCGTGTTGGATTTTGGGTGTGGTGAGGCAAACTTTGTCAGTTTTGAACCACATGGCAATTACACAGGAATGGACATAGACCTAGCGGTCATAAACAAGAATAAATTCCGATTGCCACAGTACAAGTTTGAACACTACGACGGATACAATCACATGTATAATCCCAATGGTCAAGAACTGGTGCCAACAATAAAGAATCATTACGATGTGTGTGTTGCCTTTTCTGTGTTCACGCATTTCACTTTTGATGAGACCCGAGACATAATAGATGTCTTGAAGGAGCACTGTGATCAGGTACTGCTCACATATTACTCCAATAGATTCCGCCCTGCCTACGATGCCATATGCACATGGAAGAACCTTGAACCAAACATGTGGGAAGACATAGCAAATCATGATGTGTTCTACATCAAGACGGATAAGTGGTTATGGTCGTTCTACGATGACGATTGGCTGGCCGCGAGATTTGATGCCAAATGGCATGATACCAAGTTTCCAACAAATAGTATCAGAGGATTACAAAGATGCCTGGTAATTTAAACATGGATGCAGAGTGGATAACCTTTAAAAGTGGTATCAGCCACTTGCCCCTTGACATAGAAGTTCCGAAGGAACAAATCTTCAAAGAGTGGGAAAAGATCAAGCATCAAGCATCACCTCACCGTAAAACAGATGGATCGATCGATCCCAGATTCGTGGGGTGGAATAGCCTTGAACTCTATGCTCCGGTGTCGGTCGAAACCTCGGTCAGCTCAGATGAAAATGGGTTCGTCAGCAAAGACAGACACGTCTGGAAGGACGTGGCCAATGAGTGTCCCATCACTGTCCAGTGGTTCAAGGACACTTTTGGAGAAGACAACTTCGTAGGCAGGATCTATTTCAGCCTGTTAGAACCAGGAGGAAAGATCGCGGTTCATAGAGACAGTCGGTATAGCAATCTACACGGAGCCAACGTCGCCATAACCAATCCGAAAGGATGTCATTTCCATAACGAGAGGGCAGGCATCATTGATTTTGATTCTAATCCAGTCAACATGATGAATCTCTATGATAAACACTGGGTAGAGAACAACAGCAGTGCACAGAGATTACACATTATATACAGTGGGAAGGTACCCGCACAGATAATTGAAAGATCGTACAAGAAAACAATGGAAAGGGGTAACAATGATGCCTAGTGACATAAGCCATTACGAGTTGCCAGAATTCCTTGATACTGAAGTCAAGGAGAGACTGCTCAGGATAGGAATGGATTTGAAAGACGAGGAGTGGATCACACACAAATCAACGAGGACAGGAAAACCAACTGTGTTGAACTTCTATGATCTGAACATGACGTTCCATGGCAGGAACTGTTACCTTCTGATGATACGTCCCAACGCCATTCAGGAATGGCATACCGATGGCGGCAAACGCAACACCGCACTGATCTATCCCTTGAGTGAGGACTACGCCCCGTGTAGTTTCGAACACACAAGAACTTCAAAGCCTATTTTCCTAAACACCCAAGTTCGACACGCAGTCTTTAACAACGATAAAAAACGCATAAATCTTAACATATCGTTCGAGGAAGACATCGAGGACTGCATAGAATTTTTCAAATGTCTGAACTTTTTTAAAGGTAGTAACGCATATGAACTTGATCCATCTTAATTACAAAATAGACAAAGAGAAGTACAGAAAGATATTCTATGACATACATCAACGTGGTGAATGGTATCAGTGGAAGAAGTTTGAGCCAAAATTATCATGGTGGAAGGTGTATTTGAAAGACGGATCGGACATAAGGCACCTCACAAAGGAAGTGGAGCAGGATCTTGGAATATGGGGCATGAACACCTATCCCCGTTTTGCTTATTTGTTTGCCAACAACAATGTGCCTCCGCACGTGGACGAGGACGACATGACCAGCATACAAATAAACCTGTTCGACACGCAACCAGTGATGGTCGTGGAGGACCAGCAGGTTCCTTACGAGTGTGTTTTGTTGGAAAATGGCAAACTGAAACATTGGGTGGAACCGGTAAACTACGATAGGCTGATGCTGAAGTTCTGCATAAGACATCCATGGCAAGAGATCATAGAGAGAATACCGAATGAAATACAAAACAGATAGACCATTCACACAGGAAGAATTAAAGTTAATGGATGTAATCCATGATCCAAACACGACTTTGTTCCAAGATCAAAATGAAGAATCATACGTGGTGGACGATTTCATCACTGATCACGAATGTGAAACATTGGCATCGTTCTTTAGTAATAATTTTGACACAATAGGTTATACTATCAACGATCACGTGCTACACATCACTTATCCCATGCTGATATCTGAGATATCAGACATAGTGCGGCCAAAGATCTATGAGCACTTCGGTGACGATGTGGTGTTTTACAGTGACATCGCACAGGACGATCCCATCAGCGTGGGAGATCAGTTCTTCAAGTCTGTAAAGCCCTATGGATTACACACAGATGCCGTGACACACATCACAGGATACCGTCCCTACAAGGACATCATAATACCAATAGAGTTGGACAAGATCGATACCTCAGAGTACGTGACATTCAACCAGCGTTATCGTGGCAGGGCCACACACTTCATGAGGGGCAGGCAGATAGGCAGTTTCGCTAACTACGCCAATGTGATACGTCACCAGAGCTACAAGGATTATGGTGTGGTGAACCTGGAACACAACGCTCGTGATCAACAGATACTCAAGGACATCATGCCCGCACACATACCCATGAGCATCTACGAGGGGTTGAGCATCGAGAAGATACTGCCATGGAGACCCAAGTGCGCGATCATACATGACGCTAGTGTGCTCCACGCACCCGCTGACTATCGTAAGCACGGCTGTGAGTACAAGATAGGGTTGACACTGCACCTGATGAAGAGAGACCCTCATTACAACAACAGATTAGAGGGGTATTACACTCCGTTTAGCAGGTACACAAAGCCTTTGATTCCAGCATAAATATCCGTACATGGCGTATAAAATTAACAACACATTCGGTACTCTATTGGTGACTTTGCCAGATGGCACCATCGACACCGCCACCACGGACCTCACTTTATTTGGTAAGGGCTACGCTGGCTTCGGTGAGAAACTTAACGAGAACTTCGTTAAAATACTTGAGAATTTCAACAACACCACAGCACCTGTGAACAAGATACAGGGACAGTTGTGGTTCGACCAGACCAACAAACAGATCAATGTCTACACTGGAGCGAAATGGAAACCAGTGGGTTCCACAACCAACTCCGCCACATCTCCCGCCAACGCGGTACAGGGTGATCTCTGGTTCGACACGAATAACAATCAGTTGTATGTCTACACAGGTTCATCGTGGACCTTGATAGGCCCGACTACGATAGCAGGATCTGGTGTCACGCAGGTTGTGACGGAGACAGTGCAGGACAACGCAGGTGTCTTCAGATCTATATTGAAACTCGTCACCCAAGACACAGTGGTTGGCGTGGTTTCAAACCTTGCTTTCACACCTAGTTCCAGTGAGGAAAATGGCGCGGCCTTGATAGCGGCCGGCTTCACCACAGTGGCACAGGGTATTCAACTATCATCAACAGTTTCAAACGCCAAGTTCAGGGGCACAGCAACAGACTCAGACGCACTGGGTGGAGTTGCCGTGGCCAATTTCCTGAGATCAGATCAGAACGACAGCACAACTGGACACCTGGAGATACAGAACGACAACGGTCTGCGTATAGGTGCCAGCAATGACATAGAGATGACCATGTCAGGAGACAACTTCTCCATAGCCAACGTCACAGAGGATGGAGACATAAGTTTCAAGGTCAACGACGGTGGTTCAATCAAGACAGTGATGACCATGTCGGGAGACAGCGGAGACATCAGGATCACAGGAAACCTCACCATAGACGGTGACACCGTCACAAGCAACACCTCAACACTCACTGTTGAGGACAACATTATAGAATTGAACAGGAACATATCAAGCGCGGCGGGAATGCCCAACTACTCGGGACTCAAGGTCAACAGGGGTGAGACTTCCAGTGCCACTGAACAGAATCTCTTCTGGGTTTGGGACGAGACATTCGCGGATGATGGCACAACCATTTACGGAAATGCGGGCGGTGCCTGGACTGCTTTCAAGTCCGGCAACACAGACACGGAACTGGGTGCGCCAACACTGGTGGATATCAGGGCCAACGTGGTACACGCGGTGTCAACATCGGCACAGTACGCTGACTTGGCTGAGAGATACGAATCGGACTGCGAACTGACTGTGGGAGATGTGGTGAAATTAGGCGGACACGCTGAGATAACCAAGTGTGAGAAGGAGTTGGATGACGCTGTGTTTGGCGTAGTGTCGGAATCTCCGGCGTTTTTGATGAACGCGCAGGCGGGAAACAACGACACACACCCCATGGTGGCCCTGAAGGGACGTGTGATGGTAAAAGTAAAAGGACAAGGAAAAGCAGGTGATAGAATAGTGTCTGCGGGAAATGGTGAGGCACGGGTGGCCAACATCGATGAATGCACCGCTTTTAACACCCTAGGCAGGCTGATTAAGCATAAATATAATGAAGAAACAGCACTAACAGAGTGCGTGATAGGAGTGAAATAAAATTATGGGATACGTAGCAGGGGAAAAGATTTTAGACGACGAATACAACACGTTTGTGAACAGTTCAAGTTCACCATACGGTTACAACCATTTCGCGGGCACAGGATCAGGAGCATATGGTCTTGGACAGACGCACATAGCCACAGTAAATGCAGGACAAAATATCACAGCATCTCAATGGAATACACTTTTTACTGCTATGGACAACATCGCCAATCACACCAACGACACACTGACCACGAGATCACAGGTATCAGCGGGAGACACCATCGCAATCAAGGCGGCGGTAGAAACGGATCTGGCCACACTGGCGGCTTCAGTCGCGGCAGGTTCACCAAACGCCACAGCATTGACCACATCAGCGGCACTACAGACCGTGACCACGGCATCAGAGGGCTGGGACAACACGGCCACGCAGGAGGTTTCGGTTACATTCGCTGACGCGGACACAATGAGACACTTCTTCAACGCGGGCGGCAAGGTCAGGGTCACAGTGGGCACCACACAGGGATCAATTGAACCCAAGGACCAAGCATTCATAGACCTGGGCACAGCACTGGGCAACATCGACATCGGCGCACAAAGCACAACAAGATCGGGATCAGGCGAGGGCTTGACCACGGACGGTCTTGCTAACGGTTTCCATGATCTAACAGATTCATACACCACGCTGATAACACTAACTTCAGACAACACCAACTACACGTCGAACACGGTATCGATATCTGCCAAGTTGGACGCGGCAGTGGGAACTGCGGTCACAATGACAGTGAAAATGGATGCCACAGATCCAGCGGATGATACACAGTACACCGAGCCAAACACAGATACAAGCGACGCGGATATCAACAACACACCTAGGATGGTTACAACGTTGTTCACGATATCACCTAACACTTCAGAAGGATTGGCGTCGGCACCGGCAGTCGATTCAACTGGCACGGGTGCCAACTCAGTCACTTAATAATTTTACCAGGTTGAAATCACACCATAATTATTGTATAATTGTGGCATGGACATTAGTGAACTAAAAAAACAATCTGACCTCTCATATAACATAGCGATCGCAAAACGCAACGCTCTGGAAAAAACACAAGCACGATTGGTGTTGGTGTACAACGGACATGTATTCCGCGCAGATCCCCAGACAATCAATCTAGTGAAAACTCTAGGTGACATAGGAATTTCGCCAATTTACATCCTAGACACAAACAGCAATCCTGTAGAAATTTCAGATGGCAAGCAATTTTTACAGGCGCTGATAGCAAGGAACCAGGAGGCCATTAGTTCATATCATCAAATGTCAAAGACATTTGCAAACAGGAATGACTAAAGGTATACTGCTTTTCTGTTTCGACACCGCTGACACGCAATATCACAAGATATTGGAACGTTGCGTGGCTCTGATCAAAAAAAATCTCAAACTAGAAATCACAGTTGTAACAAATTTTCAAACTTTCAGAAAAATAAATCCTCTGGGATTTGTAAATTACAAATTCATAGAGCCAGAACTTGGCAACAAAAAGGCAGGCAAGGAATGGAACAATGTTGACAGGCACATGGCCTACGAACTATCACCATACGACACAACACTGGTCATGGACATAGACTATTTTCCGTTCACGGACAATCTCAAGCAACTGCTAGACACGGACTATGATTTCCTGGTATCGAAACATGCTCACGACCTTTCGGGCAGGAACAGTTTTGATCAAAGGCGGTGGAGCATGATAGACATGGTGTGGGCAACTGTGTTCGTTTTTCGTAAAGGCAAGAAGGCCAAAAGAATATTCGACACACTGAAGTATGTCAAAAACAATTACAGATACTTCGTTGACATGTATAGGATTTTTGACAAAAGTTTCCGTAACGATTACGCTTTTGCTATCGCACTACAACAAGCGAATGGCTTTGTAGAATATGACACCGTTCCGTTGAAAATATCCACATTGCCTCCAGACTGCAGGGTGGTGCAGTTTACAGAAACAGGAATAGCATGGCAATATCAAGATCAAATAAGTTACATCGAGAATCATGACGTGCATGTGCTCAGCAAGGAGGTAGCCGATGTCTAAGGGATTCCTCTGGTTCGCACAAAACAACGACACTACTGATTATGTGGAGTTAAGCATCAAACTGGCGGAAAGTATAAAATCATTCAACAGCGAAAACAAAATCTGTGTCGTTACGGATGAAAGAAGTAAGTTTAAACACAGAGCAGTGGATCATGTAAAGGTACTGAAACGAGACAGCAGTGCCGAGCACAAAATAAAATGGGCTAACGAATACAAGGCGTTTATGATTACACCTTTCACGCACACCATCAAGTTAGAAAGTGACATGCTATGGACCACGAACACGGATTGGTGGTGGCACCATCTATGGCAACATGACTTGGTATTCAGTGTTGACTGCAGAAATTACAAGGACGAGATAGTGAAGCAAACACCCTACAGGAATCTATTCCTGCGTAACTGTCTCCCTAACATTTACAACGGTTTGATCTATTTTCGTAAAAGCACAAGGGCACAAAAGTTTTTTGACACGGCGAGTTACATAACAGAGAATTGGAAGCAAGTCAAAACAGAAATGCTTGTAAACTGTCATGACGAATATCCTAGCACAGACGTCGTGTTTGCTCTAGCGTATAGAATCATTGACCCTACAAACAAAAATTTAATAGATTATGACTGGTTTAAATTTTTACACCACAAGCCAGCGGTCAATGGTCTCCCAGATGTGAAAGACCAAAACAATTATCTGTATCCAAACAGGTCAGGGAACAAAATATACCTAGGAGACAGACGTGTTTCGAGAGTATGGCACTACTTTGACAAGGAGATTGATGTCAGAAATATTTAAAATACCAAAAATAGTGCCCGTTAACAAGAAACATTGTGTAACGATCGATGGAGAACAACACGAAGTGACTTTAGATAAGAAGTTAGAGGTTCTACAACACGGTGAAGAAAACTTCATGTGGAAAGATAACAAGTTAGTGCTGAAGCCAAAACCCAGATCAAAGACGGTACACCCCGTGCTCAAACAAGCCGAGAAAGGTTATTTTTTTGAACAACAGGACATACATTGGCCTTCGGACATAGGAAAAGGGGGATTGGCGTGGCAGATAGAGTCAGAGTAAGCGACCTGGACTTCGTGTACATCTCGTTCAAGGAGCCCAACAAGGAAGAGAACTGGGCGGACCTTAAGAACAAGGTGCCATGGGCCAAACGCGTGGACGGCGTCGTGGGATTCGATTCCGCACACAAGGCCGCGGCGGACCTGGCGGAGACGGACTTCTTCATCAGTGTTGATGGAGACAACGTAATCGACGAGAGTTTCCTTTTACAAACACTGGACTGGGCAAAGACCGACAAGAAGGCAGTGCATCGCTGGAGGGCCAAGAACAACATCAACGGACTGGTGTACGGCAACGGAGGACTGGTGGGTTGGGACAAGCATACATGCCTCTCCATGAGGACACACGAGAACGCAGACTCGGAAGAGAACAAGATGGATTTCTGTTGGGGCATACCACACGAGAATTTACACAACTGTTACTCGGAAACCATCATAAACTCAACCCCACAGCAGGCATTCGTAGCAGGGTTCAGGGAGGGTGTCAAGATGTGCACCGATAAAGGCAAACCTATAAGCCCATATAATTTTTCAAAAATATGGCCAATCAATCTGCGCATACTGACCACGTGGTGCACGGTGGGTGCCGATGTGGACAACGGCAAGTTCGCCATGCTGGGTGCGAGGATGGGCAGTTTCTACACAGTGGTGGACCACAAAAATTACGAGTTTGACGTCAGTGACCTAGACGGTATGGCGGACTACTTCCATGCGACAGTGCAACCTGCCAACATAGACAGAGAGTTGGAGATGTGGGGGAACAGTCTCAGACAACAGTTGGACATGCCGATAGCCGAGTTCGATGAGGCAGACAGTAGGTTCTATCGTTTCGTGATGCCATTACATGTCAACAGAGGAGTGCAAGATCGTGAGTACAAGTGATTACAAAAGTGATGCTTTAAAGGCAAAGGAGAAATTGTCTGGCGTCTCTCCTACCATGTGTCTGGCCAAGTGGAATCAGACCTCACTGCACTTACCCACGGGACTTACCAACAGTTGTTACCACCCGCCACTACACGAGATAGATGCCTCACAATTGGCAGAAAATCCAGCGGCATTGCACAACACGTCAGAGAAGATACAGCAGAGGCAGGAGATGCTAGCGGGCGAGAGGCCTGCGGGCTGTAGTTACTGCTGGAAACTGGAGGACACCGGTGAGATGAGTGATCGTCACTACCGTTCAGGTGAACCATGGGCCATGCAGGATTTCGAAACGATATTACAGAATCCATTGTCTGAGACATGGACGCCCAGGTACGTGGAGGTAAACTTCAGCCACGCTTGTAACTTCAAGTGTAGTTACTGTTCGCCACAGTTCTCCACCACCTGGGGCAAAGAGACCGAACGCTATGGCGAGTACCCGACCACGCCTCCACACAACGCTCCCGAGCACTTCCTGGGTCGCCGTAGTCCCATGCCCAATAGGGAGGAGAACCCCTACGTGACCGCCTTCTGGCGATGGTGGCCAACACTGTACAAGAATCTCAAGCACTTCCGTATGACAGGGGGAGAGCCCATGATGGATGTCAACACCTACCGTGTGCTCCAGTACATAATGGACCATCCCAAGCAGGATCTACACCTCAACGTGACCAGTAACATGTGTCCAGCCGACAAGAAGTTGAAGACCAAGTACTTCAACATGGCCAAGAACATCTGCATGGAGGAGAAGGTGGAACACATGATGCAGTTCGTGAGTGTGGACGCGTTTGGCGGGCGGGCAGAGTACATACGTCATGGTCTGGATTTCAACTACATGATGGACAATGTGGAAGAGTTCTTGGACCGCATTCCTGTGCGTAACTCAATAACTTTCATCTGCACATACAACAACCTCAGCATAACCAGTATGGACAAGTTGTTGGAAAAGATATTAGACCTGCGTAAGCGATACAGCAAAACCTATCAGCGTGTGTGGTTCGATGTGCCACTGCTACGTCAACCCGCATGGCAACAGATCACATTGTTACCGGAATCATACCAGTCGATACACGAGTCAAATATAAAATACATGGAACAGAACTCCGGTGAGGAGAACGGGCTACACATATTCAAGGACTTCGAGATCCAAAAGATGCGACGCAATCTCGCATACTGGCGCGAGAACGCTGACGCGAGCGCACAGCACAAACGTAATTTTTACGCGTTTTTCTCAGAACACGATCGCAGGCGCCTTACGAGGTTCCTAAACACGTTCCCTGAGATGGAAGAGTTCTGGGAGGAGTGTAAAAATGCATAAAAAAACTATCGCCCATGGATGTAGTTTTACGAGATACAAATGGCCATGTTGGCCGGCTTATGTACCATGGTTTGACGGTGGAAGCACAATGTTGAATAAAGGTAGGTCAGGATCGGGGAACGAAACAATATCACGTGCGACGATCAACAGCGCCATGAAACACAGACAAATAGATCATATGTACATCATGTGGTCAGGACCTGACAGGTATGAGGTCATAACCGAAGATAAGGGAAAAGATGACGTTAAGGATAGAATAACATATTTTGTCTGGGATGACGATTTCCAATGGAGTACTTGGTATGGTGGACACCCAGACAAGGACAAAAATGAATACTACCGTAAGCATTTCTGGAATGTAGAACACCAATATTACAGGACATTGGAACACATCCTGAGGACACAGATGTTATTAGACAGGAAAGGGATACCTTACACGATGATGATCTACAATAAACACACACTAAGAACAGATTTTCACAGCGAAAGTGAACGCTTCCTTTATAATCAGATAGATTGGTCAAAGTTCCTATTCTATAAAGAGACTGAAGCGTTGGATCAAAAATACGGACTACAAGAATATGGATTAGATAATTTTGCTGAATACTACACATTCGGTGATTCACACCCGCCTCCGATAGTACACTACCACTGGGTCAAGGACGTGATGTTCGAGAGCGACATACTCTGTCCGGAAGACGAATACAATAAACTGAAAGATTACTTCAAGGGGAAAGATGGACGATCTCGAATATAAGGAAAAGATACTGGACACGAAATCAGCGAGCTTCTGTGGGGCCAAGTGGTACAACGCCACGATATGGTTAGGTTCGGGCATGACCACCAGTTGCCACCATCCCTTACCACACAAGATAGATCTTAAGGAGATCAAGACCAATCCCAGCGCCATACACAACACCAAACAGAAAAAGGAACAGCGCAGACAGATGCAGTCGGGCGAAAGGCCAGCGGGTTGTGAGTACTGCTGGAAGATTGAGGACATAGGCAGAAATGCCATAAGTGATAGGGTATACAAATCCAAGATTTATGCCAACAATGATTTATCCCATGCTTTTACCTTAGACTCGAACAAAGATGTAAATTTAAAGACGTTGGAAATCGCGTTTGATAGGACCTGCAATTTCAATTGTTCGTATTGTAATCCTCAGTTCAGTTCTACGTGGGCCAACAACATAAAACAGCAAGGACCATACACAGGTCTTATGTCAGATGGTAGGAACCATTTCACACACGCACACGATTCCGCAGAACCATACAACAAGGACGAGACCAATCCCTACGTGGAGGCATTCTACAAATGGTGGGAATCAGATCTACACAAGAGCTTAGACGAACTCAGAATAACTGGCGGTGAACCCATGATGTCACCCAACCTGTGGAGATTGTTGGATTGGATAGAGACGCAGGGTGACAGGATGAATCCCAACATGCGCATAGCGATAAATTCCAACCTTGGTGCCAAGCAGAGCATCGTAGACAGGTTCAAAACAAAACTTAAGGGGTTTAAAAATTTTCATCTGTATACCAGTTGTGAAGCCACATTCGCACAGGCGGAATACATCAGGAACGGACTTGATTACGGTGCTTGGTTCAGTCGTGTCTTACACATGATGGTAGATAAAGGACCTTGTGAGATTCACAACATGGCTACAATAAACGCACTGTGCCTGGAGTCATTGCCGGAATTTCTTGAAAAAATTGTATGGTTCAAGAACGCGGGCAGGGTTTATGGACCGTCTATGAACTTTACTCTCAACATCCTAAGGTTTCCAAGTTTCCAGTCTCCCCTTGTGTTACCAGATGATCTCCGAAATAAATTCAAGGGTGACCTTGAAAAGTTCTTAATTAACAATGAGAAATGGTTAGAGGGCATGGAGATCAATCAAACACAGAGACTGATAGATTACTTGGATGTTGTGAAGACACCGCATGCGGGTGCGGCCACACAGGACAAACTACAGCGAGATTTCAAAACATTTTTTAGTCAATACGACAAACGCACAGGACAGGACCTTGCAAAGACCTTTCCAATTATAGGAGAATGGTATAGTGGCCTATAACATGTGGGACAAGGAACCCGATAAGCTCAAGTTCTCAGAGATGAGTGACAAGCAAGTGGAGTTGTTATCAACTAGTGAAACATTTTGTATGTTACCGTGGATGCATCTCCATGCTTTCCCGGACGGCAGGGCATACCCTTGCTGTTTTTCTCAAGACAAATATCCAGTGGGGGATCTTAATTCACAAAGTCTGCGAGAGGTATGGAATGGAGAAAGGATGAAGGAGTTGAGGACTCGGATGTTGAAACATGAAAAATCCAAGGAATGTGTAAAATGTTATGATCAAGAAAAATCTGGATTCTTTAGTTTACGAATGAGCTCTAACAAACATTTTGGACACAACATTGGGCTAGTAGATTCAACCAACACCGATGGTACGGCAGATTTCGTAATGAAGTATTGGGATATAAGATTTTCTAATCTGTGTAACATGGCTTGTAGGAGTTGTGGGACGTGGTTTAGTTCGAACTGGTACGAGGACCATAAGAAGGTAACTGGTTCCCCACCACCGCATGCGAAAATTATGAGAGTGGGAAGGCACACCGATGATCTATGGGAACAGATGTTGGAATCATTCGAGCACACAGAACAGTTCTACTTCGCGGGGGGTGAGCCAATAATTATGGAAGAGCATTACAGGATACTCAAGGAACTCGATCGACGTAAAATGTATCATGTGAGACTGATCTATAACACAAATTTCAGTAAGACCAAATTTAAAGACATTGATGTGTTCAAACTATGGAATAAATTTGACTCGGTCTCGGTTGGAGCCAGCCTAGACGCCGAAGGTGTTCGAGCAGAACTCATGCGCAAGGGCACAGTGTGGGAAGAAACAGTATCAAATCGTAGAAGGATGATGGAAGTCTGCCCAAAAGTTGATTTCTATATAAGTTCGACTGTTGGACTGATCAACAGCCTGCACATAACAGATTTTCATAGGAGTTGGGTGGAGCAGGGCTTGATTAAACCTATGGACTTCAACTTTAATCTATTACAGTACCCCGACTGGCAAAGGATGGATGTACTTCCAGAAGAGTACAAACATAAGGTCAAGGAAAAATTTCAAAGACAGGTAAAATGGTTGGCTGACAAAGATCCGTTGACAAGGGCATCAAAGGGATACGAAGCCGCAATCGATTGGATAGATAGACGGGATAACACACAGTTGTTGCCTTTGTTTTTTAAAAAAACAAATTTGTATGATAAAATTAGGAATGAAAAAACTATTAAAGTTTTTCCAGAGTGGAAAGAATTGTTTGACAAATATGAAAAAAATTAAGCCTAGCGAAGGCAACAAGACATTCTGTATGGCTCCGTGGACACATACCTATCTATCTCCCCAGACAGAGAGAAGGTTATGTTGTGCTTCTAGGGAACCAGCACAGAGTTTCAAGCAGTACATAGACACAGGGAATGATGCTAAAGAGTATAACCCTTTGACATTGGAAGAACACTGGAATTCAGCACACATGAGATCTGTTAGGCTACGTATGATGGCGGGCGAATCACTGCCTGAATGTGAAGTATGTGATAACAAGTTACTCAATACAGATGTATATAGATCTTATTGGAACCAACTTTTTAAACACAAGATACACGAGGCATATGCTACCACAGACGAAACAGGAGCAACCACAATGCCCACTATCAGTTTTGATTACAGGTTCAACAACCTGTGTAACTTCAAGTGCAGGATGTGTGGCGACATGTTGAGTAGCAGTTGGGAAGCGGAATCTAGGAAGCACAAATCATGGAACAAAGAATCTCAGCCTTGGATGGCTTCGCCGTTGAGAGAAAAAATTACAGAGTTCCAAGACACGCAAGTGGTCAAAGAATTTGTAGAAGCGGTTGAGACCAAGAGAATTAAAGAAATATACTGGTGTGGCGGAGAACCGTTAATGTGGGACATGCACTGGGATACCATGAAAAGGATAATACAACTAGGATTTGCGAAAGAAGTTTGTGTAAGATACAACACAAATTTGAGTAGGACATCGTACAAAAACACAAAATTATTTGACTTGTTACCTGAGTTTCAGGATTGGCAGGTATGTTGTTCGCTGGACGGAACAGGTGAAGTTGGAGAATACATCAGAGATGGACTGAACTACCGACAGTGGTTAAGTAATTTTAAAGAAGGCATGTCTGTGGCAAAAAGTTCTAGAGAAATGAGATTGGATTACACAATCACAATGCCGGGATTGTTTGAACTGAAGAACATGTTTGATTTAAGCCAAGAGTTAGACACAGAAATCTTGACAAAAGTGATGTTCACGTTCAGCAATGATGAGATTTTGAGTCCACTAGCACTGCCCAAAGAACTTCTACACGATATAATTGATAATGCACTGGCATATATGGAACCTATTGCCACTAGGAAACAGAAATCATTAGTAGATGTTATAAAGAATTTGAAGGACAGGGAAACTTTTACAGCAAGTAAAAAAGGAAAAGAACGACAGGAACGCATTGATAAGATCAGGGGACAAAACATAAAAAAAATATTGAGTAGAGATACAAGGGTGTTAGAGTGGTGGACAAGTATATAAAATCAAATGTCTGTCCACTTCCATGGACGCACCTGGAAGTTGATGTCAACGGCGGTGCATCGCCTTGCTGTCTATACAAGGGCAGTGTGCCTGGAGCAAAGGTATACAAAAAAAGTCTCAGTTCTATACAAAAATCAGAATACATGGAAAAGTTGAGAGAGAAGTTTAGAAATGGGGAGAAGCCATCTGGCTGTGATAGGTGTTGGCAAGAGGAAAAAGCCAACAAGGATAGTAAACGTATTAACTCGCTGTACAAGATGAAGAAAAGTCTTACAGACTGGACACCCAATAGCGAGCCAACACTGAAATTCATAGACTTTAAGTTGGGCAATGTTTGCAATCTAAAATGCCGGATCTGTGGTTCATGGAGTTCCTCAAAGTGGGCACAGGAGGAACTGGACTACGGAGACAATCCTGTGGCATTGAAGAATCTCCGTGACGGAGGATGGCCCAAACGTAACCCACAGTTCTTCGAAGAGCTAGAGGACGACCTCAAGCACGTGGAGTACTTCGAGTTCACGGGCGGCGAGCCGTTCATGATAAAGGACCACTTCAAGATCCTGATGCACTGTGTGGAGAAGGGATACGCCAAGAACATAGACATACACTACAACACCAACGGTACGCAACTGCCCCCGAAAGATATATTCGACCTATGGGCATATTTCAAGCACGTGGAGATAGCGTTCAGCATAGACGATGTTGGCGAGCCGTTCGAGTACCAGCGCCATCCCGCTAAATGGCGTGAGGTAAGTGCCAATCTCGTCAAATTCAAGGAGATGAAGACCGCGAACATGGACTTCCAGATATGCTCCACGGTCAGCATATTCAACGTGTTCAACTGGGCCAAGATAGCATTATGGGTCGCACAGTACCAGCCCAAGTTCTTCTACGTCAACACCTGTTTCGACCCAGACGTGTTCAATGTACAGACACTGCCGCGGCAGGTCAAGGACATTGTCACAGATCGGTACCACATGCTGACGGACTACCAGCCCAGCATACGCTTCATGAACGCCGCAGACCGGGACACGGCCGAAATCAGAGAACAGCGTAAACAACGTATCTTACAGACGGACCAGTACAGGAAGGAAAATTTTGGAGAGGTGTTCCCGCTTTTAAATAAAGTATTGAAAATATATGACTAAGAAATTCATAGCGGGCGGATGTAGTTTTACACTGGGCAATGAGCTGAGTGATGATGTGGATGGAAAAACACCATCAAAGAAATCTTGGTCGTACAAACTGTATGAGCAAACAAACAATTTAGATTACTTTTCTTGTGCCTTTGGGGGGCTAGGTAACCAAGCAATCGCGCGTAAGGTTTTCCAGGCTATAAGCGAAAATGATGTTGGGTGTGTCGCAGTGATGTGGAGTTTCCTATCCAGGTATGACTGGGCCATGCCTAGACACAAAAATTTAGAAGATACCAGGTGGACGTCGATATCTCCATGGGACACGAATAGAGGAACAGCAGAAGCATTCAAGAAGATCGCGGGTTCTGAAACTCAGATAATGCAATTCAACAACAGAAAAGAAGTGATGGCAGACACCGGTGTGCCACAGTTAGCGGAGGCGATATACAGGTACGGGGCGAATCAATATCATGAAACCTATCTCAGTTGGAAGAGCATAATCTGGTTACAAAATCTGTTGGAGAAGAAGAAGATACCATACATGTTCACACTGGCGGACAATAGCCTGTTTTACCAGGAGTTCACACACCACAAAGAGCAAGACCCATTTATGAGTGCCCTACACTCGGAGATAGACTTTTCCAAGTGGTTTTCTTTTGGGGAGAGGCTTATGGGGTTCAACCAATGGGCACTGCTCAATGATTATCCACGTGGCACCACACACCCACTTGACCAAGCGCATGCGGATGCTGTAAAATTAATGTTACCAACTTTCAACAAACTAGTAGGAGATACACAATGATTAGATGGTTCAAAAGAATGTGGAACAAGATCAAAGAAGAGATCCGTTACAGGAAGAGACTTAAAGAATTAAAGAAGAAAGATCCATTCATATACAAATAAGCAAATGGAAAAAATAAAGCAGAAACTGAAAGATCTGTTCACACGAAATCCACGATTTGAATTAGTGGATCTCACGGAAATTGACGTCACGGAAGATCCGGTAAGACCTGAATTGAGCGTGGAGTTCCGCACGAGCTATGGCAGGCGCATCCTTGGTCTACGGGACGAAGTGGGAGACATTGTCGCGATCATATGTATAGCGTTCACCAACGAAGTGCCAGCGTCTGTTGAGGAGATGGCTTTGATGTCACATGACGCCTACAACCAGAGCATACTGCGTGGTGGACTTGTGGGTCAGATAGCGATAGCCTACACTGTGTGGGCAAAAAAAAAGGGCGGTGGCAAACACATCCTTAACGAGGTGTACAAGAAATTCAAGAGGGAGCATCACATAGAAAGATTGATCACCCTGAGTCCACTCACGGAGATGGCTGAACGGTTCCACATCAAGAACGGGGCCAAGTTGTTAAGGAAGAATGAGCATACACAGAACTTCGAGTACGACATCACGCTGGAGCAGTGGGAGAAGTATCTAGAGAAGACCAAAGAGGCATTGAAGATAGCATGAAGATATTGATAATGGGATTACCCGGATCGGGAAAGACCACACTGGCCAAGCACCTCGCACCAATGTTCAAGGCAGTCTGGATAAACGCCGACGAGGTAAGGAAGCAGTCAGATGACTGGGACTTTTCAGAGGAGGGCAGGAGAAGACAGTCCCTCAGGATGTGGACACTAGCCGAGGAGGCAGTGGACAGCAACAGAAACGTAGTTGTAGATTTCATCTGTCCTACAGAGGAGACCAGGAAACAGTTCAACGCTGATTACACCGTATGGATGGACACTATAAAGGAGGGAAGGTTCGATGACACTAACAAGATGTTCCAACCACCAGAGAAGTACGACTTCAGGGTCACACACATGGAAGCAGAGATGTGGGCGTTCCTGATCAAGCAGGACATCGTAGAAAAATTTAAGAACACGGGACCACACAGATGAGGATACTAGGAATAAACTGCATGAACCACGACGCCGCGATGGCTGTGGTGGACTACAGTTCGGGCATTGGTGAGATACTCTGGGCCGCTCATGCCGAGAGGTATAGTAAGGTCAAGAACGACCATTATTTGAATCAGAAGATTGTGGACGAGGCCCGAACTTTTGGACCTTTCGACAAGGTGGTTTACTATGAAAAACCATTGTTGAAGAAAACCAGACAGTTCTACGCAGGACAGTATGGACTTGCTATGAGTTACACGGAGATGCCACAGTGGCACCTGGATCATTTCAACATTAAGATAGACGAGTACGTCAAGCACCATGACTCACACGCGGCGGCGGGCTACTTCACTTCACCATTTAAGGATGACGGTGCGACCATACTGACCGTGGATGCCATAGGAGAGTGGGACACGGTGTCTATATCAACCGCGGACAAGGTATGGATCCAGAGGAAAGAAACCATCAAGTATCCACACAGCATAGGAATACTATACAGTGCGTTCACACATCGTTGTGGACTCAAACCCGCGGAGGAAGAATATATTTTAATGGGCATGGCCGCGTATGGCAAGCCAAAATACAAGCAAGATATCTATAACGATTTCGTTAACCAATCACCATTCACTTTGAAAAAGAATTTACACAGAGGACTGAGTGACTGGCACCCAGAAGCGGATGTCATGGACATAGCGGCCAGTATACAGGAAGTCACTGAGGAATGCCTAGCAGACCTATGGACCAGGGCAAGTAAGTACGGATCAAAGAATTTAGTGTATGCAGGAGGGGTAGCACTCAACTGTGCGGCCAATCGTAAACTGGCGGACATGGGCCTGTTCGACAACATATGGATCATACCTAATCCCGGAGACGCGGGATCAAGTCTTGGGTGTATAGCGGCACATCAGAAATCACACCTGAATTGGGAACATCCGTTCCTGGGACACAACATAGATGGAGAATATCCCGTGGACAGTCTGATCAAAGAATTGAAGGAAAACAAGATGGTTGGTGTTGCGAGTGGTAGGGCGGAGTTTGGCCCCAGGGCACTTGGTAACAGATCACTGCTCGCGGATCCTAGGGGACCAGAGATCAAGGATTTGGTAAACAGCATCAAGAAAAGACAGCAGTTCAGACCGTTTGCTCCAGCCATATTAGAGGAGGATGTAAATGACTATTTTGAGCTACCTAAAGCCGTCAAAAACACCCCTTATATGCAATTTACAGCGGCGTGTACGCATGGTAAAGAGTTTCCTGCCATAATACACTATGATCACACTTCTAGGGTTCAAACCGTGCGTAAGACTGACAATCCAGGGTTCCACGCACTGCTTACGGAGTGGAAAAAGCAGACCGGTTGCCCCATGCTTTTGAACACCAGTCTGAACATAAAGGGACAACCAATAGTGAACGACAGGGAAGACGGTCGGGCATTCACCCGCAAGTATGGTGTAAATGTACTAGGATGAAATACCTAATTGTGTTATTATTGCTTGTTGGCTGTGGAATAAAACCATCGGCCACGTGTGGTGTTGATCTTAAAAAAGAGACAGTGAAAGACATCACAGACAGTTGCATTGAAAATCCAACTGTGGGAATTAAAAAGGAATTTTAGATGAGGATATTGGTAACAGGAGCATATGGATTCATAGGATCCAGGGTGGTCGAGAGACTGCTGGAGATGGGACACGAGGTGTCGTCGTTGGATAACAGCGAGACATATGGGGTGATACAGCCCGATGAACTAAAGAAATTATATCAGTGGCGACAGAGAAATTGGGGAAAAAGAGTGGCCAGGCAGGACGGTGATGTCACAGACAAGAATGACGTCCTTTCAGCGTTCAAACCCAGACCGGACTACGTGATACATCTGGCATCGTACCCTAGGGCAAAGATAGTGAACAATGAACCATGGATAGGTGTGCAGAACATCATCGGCGGCACGGTCAACCTATTGTGGCACTGTCAACACATGCCGGTGAAGAAATTTGTTTTCGTGAGTTCGAGCATGATATACGGACACTTCTCGGACGGCACACGAGAAGATGCGGTGACCAAACCCAACAACCTCTACGGCGAAGCCAAGCTCACAGCAGAACGTTTCGTCAAGCACTATCATGCACAACATGGCATAGACTATGCGGTGGTGAGGCCCAGTGGTGTGTTTGGGCCAGGTGACATGGAGGATCGTGTGTTGAGCAAATTTTTTGAAAGAGCCATGCGTAACGAGACCATAGAAGTGCATGACGGCAACAATCGTGTGGATTTCACTTACATCGATGATACGGCAGAGGGCATAGTAAAGGCCACCCTGTCCGACGCCAAGAACCAGAGCTTCAACATAACTGCGGGTGCGGCCACATCATTGAGGACCGCGGCTGAGAAGATAATCGAACTGACGGGTAGCACCAGTGACATAGTGGACACGGGGGCACACAAACTTTACCCTAGGAGAGGAACCTTAGACATATCGAGGGCCAGGGAGCAGTTGGGCTATGAGCCCGAAACGTCTTTTGATGAGGGATTGGAAGAATACTATGAGTGGTTACAAAATAAAATTTAATGGCGTTGACAGGCTGTATGCGGACTACAGTTGGAGACTCACACGCAGGGCCAAAGCGGTGTGGCGGTCGGGAGATGTGCTACAGGGCAAGTACCTACAAGAATTAGAAAACAAGATAGCAAAGAAATACAAGAGGAAATACGCGGTTGGAGTGGGCAGTGCCACAGATGGACTGTATTTCGCACTGAAGTCATTGGGGATAACTGAAAACGATTCGGTGATGTGTCCGGCACTCAGTTACGTGGCAACCGCAGGCGCCATAAAAAGATTGGGGGCAAACATACACTTTGTAGACACGGATGGCAATGGTAACATTGGCGAATTGGGCATAATGGGTTTGCCAAAAGCGATTCTGTATGTGAACCTATTCGGTAATCCAGCCGACTATGACAGACTTAAAAATTATTGTGATGCATATAGGATTCCCCTGATCGAGGATGCCGCGCAATCGCAAGGTGCATACCATGGTAAGATACCATCTGGCAAATTAGGAGACGTCAGCGTGTTCAGTTTTGATCCCATGAAGAACATGCCCAGTTTTGGAGGAGGCGGAATGGTACTTACAGATAGCAAGGATGTTTATGAATCTGTCAAATCCCTGAGAAGGCACGGTTTTAACAGTGATATGTCCTACGGATACAACAGTTTGATATCAGAAGACCATGCTCACCAACTGTTGTTAATACTTGATAAGTTTGACAGGCTACAGAGAATGCGGACTAAGGTGTTCGCGAGATACAAGAAAAATCTACCAACGATAAAATTCATAGAGGCCCAAGCGAACACGCAGTCCAGTCACCATAAGTTGGTGATGTTGTCCGAAAGGCGTGATGAGTTAGCGAAGTACCTGGAGAGAAATGGTATAGAAACCAAGATACATTACAAGAACACATTAGACAATAGCAATAGACACACGATTGCTGAAAGCATCTGTGCCATGGCCATCAGCCTGCCCATATATCCGCACCTAAAAATGGAGGAGGTCGATTATGTCTGCGAGAGGATAAAGAAATTCAATGGCATTTGATAGTGTACAGGTCAGGTTTAAAAACACGGCACACATAGAATCACCATTTGCTAACACCCGAGTGGTTCCGTTCATAGGCAGTTATTTTGAGATTCTCAAGAGCGTAGTGGGAGACATCAAAACCGAATACTTCTGGTTCTTTTCGAATTTCGTAAAAATAGAAGACATAGATTTAGATTATATCCCAGAACAACACGAACGTGATCAGATCCATGTCTGGTACACCACTCATCCCATGGGAGGACTGAACAAGGAGGGTAACATAATGCTGATACCCACGAAGCAGTTCAAAGAACAGATGAATAGTATTTCATTTTTGAGAGATTTTCGAAACATAAATTACCATGCGCATCCAACACTGTTCCAACGACCAATCACAAAAACATTCTTCAAGTTGAAAGATCCCATACAGGCATACAACGCGAGTAAAACTTTTTATCAATGGATGGTGAACAACGATCTAGAAGATATGCAGGTGCCAAATTTCTATCCCAGTTTCTGGGAGGACGAAAAGATTTACACATGGGGAAAAACCAAGGACATTATGTTGATGCCTGGCGACAGGCAACTTAAACAGTTCTATGACATAGACAGGAGTGTGCATTTCGATTTAGATTACGATGTGCGTCCCATGGACATCATATTCCTGTCATACGATGAGCCAAACGCTGAGGAGAACTGGAAGAAATTGAAAGCAAGATTCCCTAGGGCCAAGCGTAGTCATGGGGTCAAGGGCAGGACACTGGCATACCACACGGCGGCCGCCATGAGTGAGACCGACTACTTCTTCGCCGTGTTCCCCACGATAGAGATAGCGGAGGACTTTGATTTTGAATTCCAGCCCGACAGGTTGCGAGAGGCCTGTCATTACATATTCCATTGTAAGAATCCAGTGAATGGATTGGAGTACGGTCATAGAGCGGTAATACTCTACAACAAGCACCTCTGCCTGTCCACAATACATCCTAGATTGGATTTCACACTGTCACAACCACACACTGTAGTACCCAAACTTTGTGGAACCACTCATTTCAACACCACACCAGAGATCAGTTGGCGTGTCGCATTCCGTGAAGTTATTAAACTGTGTGAAATGAAACCAACTGTGGAATCTCAGTACAGATTGAAAAAATGGTGCGAACTAGGTAAAGGACATTATGCATCATTGGTGCAGAAGGGTGCCTTGGATGCTGTGAAATATTATGAAGGAAACAAGCACGACAAACGTGCTTTGATGTTATCATACGAATTAGATTGGTTGAAGGAAAAGTTTAAATCTATTTCTTAAAAGTCTTAGCCATCAGTAACGAAGTCTTGGACTCCATGTCCTTTTTCAGCGCGGGTATGTCAAACTTGAGATCAACTGTCTTGATCTTGAGATAATTCTTTTCTATGGTCTCCTTGAGGAACCGGGCTATAGTGGCCTGCTTCTTATTACGCAGTTCCTTGGCTATGTCGTAGTGTATGGTGATGTTGTTCTTTAGTATGAGGTTAACGTACATCAGGTACTTGACCGGCATGTTCTGGAAGTGTAGACCATCCAGCACCTCCGGCCACTCCTTGACGAAGTCCTTCGTCAACTGTACCCAAGTGCTATTCTTTGGCGGCTGTCGTCTTGGCATCCGCTTTCTTGGTTGCTTTCTTGGCTGGTGCCTTCTGCTCCACTGCTTCTGGATCCTGTGCGAGGTCCTTCACAGACACGCCCTTCTCCTTGGCTATCATCTCGTTCAACTTGTTCAACAGGATCCTACCGTCTGCGGCATTTCCGTAAGTGACCATTATCTCCTTGGTCTTGAACTTCTTGATGTAGTTGTCGTTGTGTAGCATGGCCAACATGTTGGTGCCATCAGCGAAGGTCTGTCTACCCAGGTAGTCAGCCAGCTCGTCAGCGGCTTGTCCGCCCTCTGATTCCACTGCCTTCATTAGACCATTGTGGTACATGTCTGGCAGGAACTTGGTTCCAACCACAAGGCAGTTGTCCGCCTCGCCTGGTACCGTCCTGTACAGTATCACAACTTTGGCTTTTGATCCGTCCGCAAGTTCTCCTATGTGTTTGAAGTGTCTCTTTGGTCCGGTCTGTCCGTCGCCCGCCTGCCCGGTGTTGTCACCCATTGGCATGGCCTGGTTGTTCACGTTCATTAATGTTGCCATTATTTCTTCTCCTCGGTTGCTGGTGCTTTAGCATCCTCAGGTTTCTGCTCCGGTGCCACCTTGGCTAGGAACGCCTGTAGTTTGTTGTATAAGAAACCTACACCCGCCATCTCGTTGGCCTTGAACGCACCCCTAGTGGATGCCACGTCAAGTATGGTTGAAAGGTTTTTCAAGTCGCCGATAGACAGGGCAGTTGGATCCGGTTGTGGAGCCTGTGTGCCTGCCGGTGCCTGTTGCGGTTGCGCGGCCGCTGTTGGCTTGGCAGATGCCTTGCTTGGCTTCTTCAAGTTCTTCTTCTTTGTTGCCATTTTGTTTTTTCTCCTATTAATCGATTAATATAATATACGTATATTATACTAAAATTAATTATGGTGAGCAACGACTATTTTGAGTACTTCTGGGCCACTCCGCTGAGTGCGAACAGTGTGAGGTCACCAGGTTCTTCGAAACCCAAAACAGTGACTGATCTTGAAGTGTCACCCTCGAATACCACATCCTTGGTAATTGAATATCGGCCTGAGCAGTTCTCGTAGATCCACCTACGCATCTCCTCCACGTTGGCCTCGTGTGTCTTCACGACCGTGTTAACGAAATGTGGTGGTAATATGTCCAGCTCTCTGCCGAAGAAGTTATTGGGGTTGATCCTCATACCTGTACTCCTTGTCAAAGTGCTCGTCCACTATCTTGGCATCTAGTCCTTGTGCCTTGCTGGTGTTCCTGAAATGGTTGATCAGTTTTATCGCCTGTTGCCTGTATCCTGGTAGCACACCCTCCATTGCTTCTCTCACGAACTGCTGTGGTTCGGTGTGGACTATGGTCTTGAATCCGCCCGGTATGTGGTCTATCCAGTTGCCAGTCTTGGTCATCTCTGCGTTTATGGCGTAGGCCTCTGGCATCAGTTCATACTCCTTGCCGTGTAGCCTGAACAGCCTCCTGGTGTTGTCTATCAGCACCGACATCAGGTTTTGGAAGTAGTCCATTTTGGAGATGTCTCTCATTACAACGCCTCCCAACTCGTTGTGGTGTCTATCTCGTAGCCACCCTTGTTGGCGGTCCACCAGTCCTCGTCTGTTTCATAGTCGCCTTCGTACACGTACTCCCTGGCACGTTCGTCTTCAGCGTCGAACAGTTCCTTAAACTTCTCGACTGAACCGAATTCCTTTATGACGTCTTCCTCGTCTAGGGTGTATCTCTTGGTGAGGTTTACCCTGTGGTACTCAACGTCTTCTATCCAAAGGTCACTCATTATCCTATCCCTATCTGCATTATCAACAGTGATATGCTGACGATTATGACAGCCAACACTATCGGGTTCTCGAAAAAATTCCTCATATGATGTAACTCCACAGTGCTATCGCTAACAGGCCAAAGCACAATATGGATATGGACACTTCATTTAGGAACCAGTCCTTGAATGTTTCCCATAAGATCCTAATCATCGTACTGCACCGTTAAACCAAACGGGGCCTCTATGTCCCTCTCGTATGGATTGTTGATTAAGAATATAGTGTCACAGTAGTCAGCGTCACCCCAACTGTCAAAAGGCCAACCGTCCGTGAACATCACGAACTTCTTGGGCTCTATGCCCTGGTCCTTCATGTATCTCCAATTGCACTCGAACTCCGTGCCACCGCCTGAACCCAGTTTGTAGTCCAACAACTCGTCCGCGTTGTCTGGTGTGAACACCACAGGGTTGAACACCTCCGTGTCAAAACTCCAAAGATGTATCCTGAAGTCCTTGTATTGGTCCATTATGTTTTTAACTTCTGTCAGAAACTCGGTACACTGTTCGTTGCTGATCGAACCACTGGCATCCAATGCCAAGCATATGTCAATCATTTCATCGTTGTTCTGTCCCGGCAGTATCGCAGAAGTGTGCCATGATTTCCTGCTGGGTCTCATCCAAGTGTAGTCACTCTTGATGGTGCTCATAATCTGTTGTTGCAGTATCTCCCTCCAGTCCATCTTGGGCTCTGTTAGTTGTGATACCAATCTCTGTAGTGCGCCTGGTAGGTTGCTGGCACCTGTTGACTGTGCCGCTGACACCATCGCTTCTTTGACTTCGTCCCTGATCTTCTTCAATTCTTCCTTGGTGTACACCGGCTTGCCCTTGCCACCTTTCTTGCCGTCACCTTCGCCCTTGTCTTTCGAGTCACCTTCGCCCTTGCCCCACTCCTGGTGGTCGTCCATCAGCTCGCCCAGTTTCTCTAGGAACTTCTTGCCGTTCTTCTTGGCGGTCTTGTACAGGTCGTCGTATATCCTCTCACTAGCCCAGTCCTTGTACTTGTCGTCCTGGAAACCCTTGTTCTCGCCTTTCTCACCTTTTGGCATGTCACCGATGTTGCTGTCCTTAAGTATCTGGTTCACGGCGTAGTCCGCCGCTATGTTCCACAGTTGTGGATCCCTGTCACCTATCCTCACCAGCATGTGTTCGAATACGTTGTGTAGCACTTCGTGTCCGAACAGGAACTCCGCCTCTTTTGGAGTCAGTGAATCTATGAACTTGGTGTTGTAGAAAAAGTGTCTGCCATCTGTTCCGGCAGTTGGACACCAGTCATCCGCGTTCACAAGTTTCA
>Ga0255751_10000963_pt1 | contig 27416 bp, 30 predicted proteins | sample 071ome_20_FD_179951 | JGI IMG/M metagenome (GOLD analysis project Ga0255751, IMG submission 179951) | Coastal salt marsh microbial communities from the Groves Creek Marsh, Skidaway Island, Georgia - 071412BT metaG (version 2) | ecosystem: Environmental > Aquatic > Marine > Intertidal zone >... | reverse complement strand
AAAAAGTTTGATAACAAAGATAATTCTCTATTCTCTATTTTACAATCAAACAAAAACCAGTAAAAGATATTCGTTACATTCGTTTACAATAAGAAGATAAAATGGAAACAAAACAAGCGTTAGGTTTAGCGAATCTAAGTTTCACAAGTCAAGTTTTGAAAATGTAAATGGATTAAAACAGGGTTATCAAATAGAAAAAATTGAATTTGAAGAAGGTTTTAAAGAACAAGTTAATGAAGAAACTTTTTACCCAGGAATTATAAGAAATGAAGTTTACCCTATAGTAAATTTTAGTATAGTAATTTCAAGATCAGGAGGGTGGTTATTCTTAAAATTATTTCTTGGCTCTTTTTTATCTTTTTTGATTTCTTGGATAGTTTTCCTTATACCTGTAGGTGAGTTTGATTCAAGAATTAGTTTAACTGTGGGTGGAATTTTTGGAGCAATTGGAAATAGATATTTTGTAGACTCTACCATTCCTGCAGTTCAATATCTTACAAAAGCTGATTTGATAAACAATACAATTTTAGCATTACTAATCTTAAATGTAATAGTCGTCATTTTTCAAAAAAATAACTTATTGAAAATAAGTTTGATTAAAAATAACAAACTGGTTATGGTAATAACTGGGCTAATTTTTGTAACTTCAATTGTTATAATTAGTTTAATTTAAAAAATAAAGATGAAAAAAAGTTTTTTGTTAGTAATGATTTTTGCATTCATTTCAAATTCATATTCTCAAAATGATGATAGTACTGCAAAAAAAATTGCAAGTAAATTTATTGAGATAGGGTGGAAAGCAGGCTTGAATTTTGACTCTTCTGGCGAAATTTCAAACCTAGCTAGTGAGTTTAGATCAATAGATGCAGCAAAAGGTCTAGTTAATGGATTTAATGCTGGTTTATACACACAAATTAACCTACTAAAACTTTATGTTCGCCCAGAATTACATTTCTCAAAATTTGGAACCACTTTTGATAACATTACCGTAGGTCAATCTAGGATTGAAGCTCCTGTTTCCCTCGGTCTTAAATTACTTCCAATTTTAAGTGGGTTTGGAGGAGTTTCATATCGATATAATCTTGGTTATTCAGGTGATTATTCTCTCGAATCAATAACAAGTGAATCAACTTATGGCTTACATTTTGGCGCTAGAATTCACTTGGGAAAGTTAGGTATTGATGCAAGAATAGAAAGAGGAATTTCTGAGAGTGAAGCCAGACTTTTGTCATCAAATAATGTAAATATTGGGACTATTGATAATAGAGCCACCCAAGCAAGTCTTGGAATTTCTTTAGCATTTTAACTTATATTATAAAAAAGAAACAACCCTCCTAACTCGAGGATTGTTATTTTACGCGAATGGATGTAATTCATTGACCCGCTTTTCTGAAGTTTAACAGGCTCTTGCAAAGCGTTTTGTAAAAGTGTTTAGTGGGGGGTTTGTTTGGAGTTTTTTTTAATTGGGCATATTTTAGCTAGTCCAGATTGGAGTGATTCTGATTTAAATGTAGAGATGGATTTAGAACTCCAAAAAGAATATTTTATGGCAACATTAGATGTTTTTAAAAACTCTATAATTGGTTTAAAAGGGGTTTATGGATATATGTTCCCACTTCAAGAAAAAGTTTTAACTGAAGAAGAAATAAATGCCCAGTCTCAATATAATTGGTTTAGTTATGATATGTGGTCATTAAGTAGATTTGCTCCAGGAAATCCTTATGAATGGAATATCAGTGATAAACCTGCTTTGGAGGCATTTAGACAATATTATGGGGGTCAATAATCTATATCTAATTATGGCAGACTAAACAAAAAAGATGGTGTGCCGCTGTCCCATGCCCCCAAGGCTAAGGGATCAGCGGCACATGTAACTTTCCTATTTTCATTTCTCCAACAAAACATTTACATTGCAGTAGCTATTGAGATTTTGTAAATAATCCTAATGGTTATTATTCTTTGATAGGTCTTGTGTGCAAATAGTGTGCAAGTGAGTAAACAAAAAAGGGACAACATAACGTCATCCCTTTTACAAAGCGGGTGGAAGATCGGTCTCGAACCGACGACCTCCTGAACCACAATCAGGCGCTCTAACCAACTGAGCTACAACCACCGTTTGGAGGGCAAATTTAATATTTTTTTAATTTCATTTAGGGATTCCTTAAAATTTTAGCGTAATAAAAATTAAAGGGCTATGTCAGGATATTGAATTCCAGCATTTTTTCGAACTTCATCCAATAAAAACATAAGATTTTTACTGTCCTGATGTGTCCAATACTCGCTTTCTAATTGCCCTTTTCTCAAACAAGAATTGGTTTCTTCAATTTCATAAGAATAGCCTTTACCCACAAAAGGCAGCTCAACAATAGTCTCTTGCTCTCCTTGTTTTAGAATTGCCCTATTGGTTTCATGCCAGCGAGAGGGTAGGTATATTTCCCCTTTGTCACCACAAATCTTTGCTCCCATTTCCTCATCATGGGTCAAACCGGAATAGAGCACAGCTTGAGCGTTTGGATAGGAAAGAATCATGGAAGTTTGAAGATCAATTTTTTGATTGGAAAGTATGGCAGTAGCTACCAAATTTTGGGGCATTCCTAAACATTGGTAAGCTAAAAAAAGGGGATAAATTCCAATGTCTAATAAAGAGCCTCCCCCCTTCTCAGGGTCTAAAATACGTGAGTCTGCGGGACGGTCCAAGGCATAAAAACTAAAACTGGCGTTAATATATTGAAGAGTTCCAATTTCTCCCTGCTCAATCCATTTCAACACTTGCTTAAATAGGGGATTAAAACGAGTCCACAGGGCCTCCATTAAGAAAACACCTTGCGCTTTAGCTTCAGCCAACATTTTAGCCACCTCTTGCCCATTCATCGCAAGTGGTTTTTCACACAATACGGCTTTTTTATGACGCAAGGCCATAAGACTCCAATGAGCATGCGAGGGGTGTAAAGTGGCAATATAAACCGCATCCACCTGCTCGTCTTTTAAGAGAGCTTCATAAGAATCGTAAAACCGTTGGGCCTTAAAACGTTTTGCAAACACTTTGGCTTGTCCGTCTCGTTGAGAAGCTACGCCCTGAAGAACACAATGAGGAACCTGCTGCAAATCGGACGCAAATTTTGCCGCAATATTTCCTAAGCCTACAATTCCCCATCTAATAATCTGCATAACGCTATCCAATTAAAGCAGCCAAGTCTGATACTGAAAGAGGTGTTTGACATGTAAAACCCTCTCCTGCTTCTTTAAAAATCAATCGTCCCATATTAGCCGCTCGATAGCTAATACTGTCTAAAAAATTAGCACTGCTAATAGGCGTGGAACGCTCTTGGCTATTGGGATCAAAAAATTGAGAACTATAGGCTTTAATAGCCTTTAGCTTGATCTCCATAAAACCAGAAACATCAACAATGAGATCTGGAATGGTTTCATTCCATTGAATATATTCTAAAATGAGTTTTGGGCGCCAAGGAGCCAAAACCGTATGTGATGCATCTCGTACTTCAATTTTTTCTAAACCACTCAAAAAACTGGCATCCTGCACTAAAGCATTTCCTCTTCCATGATCTATATGACGATCTTTAGGAGTATTACACAATATTATGTCAGGTTGATAGGTTCTGATTTTCTCGATAACTTTCAGTTGATGCGTCTCATCATTAACGAAAAAACCATCGCGAAAATTTAAGTTTTCGCGAATAGAAATTCCCAGGGTGGTAGCCGCTTTTTGGGCTTCTTCCTTTCGGATTTCTGGGGTGCCACGGGTGCCCAGCTCACCTTGGGTTAAATCCACAATGCCCACTGCCTTGCCTTGTGCCAAAGCTTTGGCTAAGGTTGCGGCACAGCCCAGTTCAACATCATCTGGATGAGCGCCAAAAGCTAAAATATCTAGTTTCATTTTTTACTGTTTCTAACCGCTTGAGCTAAGTCTTCTTGTAAGTCTTCGAGGGCTTCAATACCACATGAAAACCGAATGAGTTGGGGCGTAATGCCTTGTGCCAAACGTTCTTCTTCAGTGAGCAGGGCATGCGAGGTCAATCTAGGACTCAAGGCTGTTGATTCTACACCGGCTAAACTCATAGAGGGTTTTATTAATTTTAGGTTTTTAAGAAATTGGGAGGCCGATATCTTGTGGTCTAATTCAAAAGAAAGCATTCCGCCAAAGCCTTTCATTTGTTGAACAGCCAAAGCGTGTTGTGGATGAGAAGCTAAACCCGGATAATACACATGGCTTACCCAAGCTTGTGATTCAAGAAACTGAGCAAGCCCTAATGCATTCGCGTTTTGAGCCCCTACCCGAAGGTATAAGGTTTTAATACTTCGTTCAAGCAACCAAACTGTTGCATCACTTAAGCTCCCTCCTAAATTCTTGGCCACTTCAAATATTCGCTCGACAGAAGCCTTGTTGCCTACAACCGCTCCTGCACAAATATCACTATGCCCGCCTAAATATTTGGTGGCACTGTGCAACACCAAATCAATACCCAGTGCTATCGGGTTTTGATTCACCGGACTGGCAAACGTATTGTCAATCATAGTCCACAAACCTTCTTGCTTGGCCCACTTGGCCAATTGAGCTAAATCAATAAGTTTTAATGTAGGATTACTGGGCGTTTCCACATAAATACCTTGCGTATTGGGACGTTTTGCTTCCTTAAAATGGGCTACTGAAAGACCTTCTGTAAAAGAATATTCTATGTGCAATTTGGACAACTCCTTTTTGATAAAATTACGGGTGCCGCCATAGAGGTCATTTTGAAAAATGACATGATCCCCAGGTTTTAAATGAGACAATAAAGTGGTCGAAATGGCAGCCATTCCGGAGCCAAATATAAGTCCCGTTTCTGCCCCCTCAAGAGCTGCAATTTTTTGACAAAGTCCTCTTTGATTGGGGGTATTGAAATAGCGTGGATATTGGTTTATTTCAACCTCCTCAAAAGCATATGAAGTGGCCATGTAGAGGGGCGAAATAGAGCCTTTATTTACACTATCTTCCAAATTCCCCGCATGCACACATGTTGTTTTGAAGTGTGGTTTTTCCATGCTTAATTTTCTATCCAAGCAATAATTTCAGGATCGTCAGGACTTGTTCTTGGACTGATTACTTTTGCTAAGCCACCTTGTGCATCAATCAAATATTTTTGAAAATTCCAAGATACTTTAGAATCAATTTTTCCATTTTTTTTAGCTTGGGTCAAAAACTGATAGAGAGGATGCATATCTGACCCTTTGACCGATATTTTGGCCATCATAGGAAAACTAACCCCGTAGTTTTGCTCACAAAAAGCAGCAATTTCTTCATTCGTGCCAGGTTCTTGGCTTAAAAAATTATTAGCCGGAAAGCCTATGATTATAAAATCATCACCGCCATATTTTTCATAGAGGGCTTGTAGTTCTTTATATTGAGGGGTTAAACCACACTTTGAAGCGGTATTGACTATCATCACTTTTTTACCTTTCAAAGCACTTAGATCAAATTGCTCTCCTTCAATATTTTCAACTTTAAATTGATAAATAGTTTGTTCAGCGGGAATTTGAGATTGTGCCATCATAAAAAAAATGTTGGTTATTAAAACAAGGGTAAGCCATTTTTTCATTTTCTTTTTTTTTTCAAATTTCGCCCTTTTTTTTGGGATAAAAAAGCGTCATACCACTTCTGCCGAAAGACCGGCGTCAAGCAGAAGGGAACAACGAGGAATCAAGTCTTCTAAACGTCCTGTTTTAACCGCGCATTTTCCCGAATAATGAACAATATAGGCACATTGTTCTGCTTGTTCAAAAGTGTGCTCACAAACCTGAACCAAAGTCTCTATTACATGCTGAAATGTGTTGACATCATCATTGAATAAAATAATTTGATGTTCTTTCTCTACCGCTGTTTCAACCTCCAATTCCGGTGCCGGATCTTCTTTGGGATTGGTGTTCGCTATTTGGTAAAATCTATGGCAGCCCATTGTTCATTTTCTTTTGTTGACGCTAATTCAAATCCCAGCGACTCTGCTTTTTCGGATATGTTACTAATCTCAGACACAAAAAAACCAGAGAGAATTAAGTGGCCTTTGGGTTTTAAGCAAAAGTAATAGTCCGCCAACTGACTTAAAATTACATTTTTATTGATATTGGCAAAAATAAAATCATAGGAATTTTCCTGTTGAGGAGGAACTTCATCTTGCCAAAATTGAATATTTTTTTGGCCATTACGCAAGGCATTTTCTTGACTGTTAGACACACAATTAGCATCGTGGTCTATGCCATGAACCTCGAGCGCCTCACGCTTGGCAGCCAAAATGGCTAAAATACCTGTGCCACAGCCCATATCAAGCACGGTGCTGTCTTTCACATTGAGGTCCAAGCCGTAGTTGAGCATCATTTGAGTGGTTTGGTGATGTCCCGTTCCAAAACTCATTCTGGGGGTAATAACCAATTCTAGCGGTGCCTCACTAGGGGGGTGGAAATCGGCTCGAACCACACAACGATCGTCAATGTATAGAGGCGAAAATTCTGACTCCCAACGGGCATTCCAATTTTCAGCAGGAATGTTTTTTTGGGTATATGTTATGCGAACCTCCGCATGGTCCAAAAGATGTAAATCATCCAACAGATTTTCATGCCAAAGGCTTTCGGGAATAAAGGCGTTTAATCCCGTTGCCGTAAACTCAAAACTTTCAAAAGGCAAAACCGTTAGTTCGGCCAATAGAATTTCTGCCCAAGGTTCAACGGGAACCACATTAAAATAAAGGGCAATGTAGTTTTGTGTCATTTAGAGGGCGTTGACAATAGCCTTAAAATCAGCAGCCTTTAAAGAAGCACCTCCAATGAGCCCACCATCAACATCTGGCTTAGAAAAAATTTCTTTAGCGTTATCGGGTTTTACACTCCCACCATAGAGAATAGAGGTGTTTTCGGCTACAGAATCACCATATTGTTCTTGCAATAAATTTCGGATAAAGTGATGCATTTCTTGAGCCTGTTCAGGAGATGCCGTTTCGCCTGTGCCAATGGCCCAAACCGGTTCATAAGCCAAAATGATTTTATCCCATTGTTCTTCTCCTTGAGCAAACAAGGCTTTTCTTAGTTGTTCTTCTACTACTTCAAAATGTTTCCCTTCTTGACGCTCTTGTAGTTGTTCACCAAAACAAAATATGACTTCAAACCCTTGATCGAGGGCGGAGTTTACCTTTTCAGCGAGCAGTTCATTTGTTTCTGCAAAATAAGTACGGCGCTCTGAATGGCCTAAAATAACAGTGTGTACTCCTATACTTTTTAACATACTGCCGGCTACTTCTCCTGTATAGGCGCCCGACGCTGCGGCGTGCATATTTTGCGCGGCTACGGTAAGGGTCGAATCTTTTAAATGGGCAACACTTTGCGCCAAATGCACAAAGGGTGGTGCCACCATTACACGACTTCCAACGGGAGAACTAAGGTCTTCTAGCGCTGTTAAAAGGGCTGCTGTAGCCTCTTGATCGTTATTCATTTTCCAATTTCCTGCAACAATTTGATTTCTCATAGTTTACTATAGTTTTACTTGTGGGTCGAGATAGACATAGAGCATATCGACCACAATATTAATAATTATAAAAAAAAAGGCAATAATAAGCACCGCTCCCATAATCACCGGGATATCTAAGGTGTTTAAAGCCATAACAATTTCTTTGCCCAAACCTCTCCAACCAAAAATATATTCTACAAAAATGGCACCAGCTAAGAGTGAGGCAAACCAACCTGATATTGCCGTCACCACTGGGTTTAAGGCATTTTTTAAGGCGTGTTTATAGATGATTTGATAGCGCGATAGCCCTTTGGCTCGTGCCGTTCTGATGTAGTCTTGTTCCATAACCTCTAGCAAACTATTCCGCATCAATTGAGTAATTACGGCTAGAGGCCGTATACCTAAAACCAATGCCGGAAGTACCAAGTTTTTTAGTTCTAAGTGATTGGTTTCTCCATAGTCATCTAATTCATATAAACTTCCGGTCATGTTCAATCCAGTAAATTCATGCCAAACTAATCCAAATAGCCAGGAGGCAATAATGGCACTGAAGAAGGAGGGCAAACTCATGCCTAGGGTGCTCACTCCTTGTAAAAAAGTATCGAGAAAACGCCCCTTTTGCAACATAGCCACAATTCCTAAAAGGATACCTAAAAACACAGCAATACTCATGGCAGCTACCGCCAATACAAAAGTATTGGGTAGGGTTTCGGCAATGATTTCGGCAACAGGCTTTCCCCTCTTCTGATATGAGGTTCTCAAATAGGGCCATTTGACAACAAGCTGCCAGGCTTTAGTTTCAACTAATACGAACCCGCCATATTTATTTTTATCATAGTGTGAAAAGGAAGCTGGATTTTGGCTGTGTATGGAAAAAGGGGAAAGATCATTGAGGAAAAAGAGATATTGCTTTTCAACAGCTAAATCAAATCCATATTTTTTTTGAATAATGCGTTGTTGTTCTTGATTTTGATTTTGTCCCAACATCATTTGAGAAGGGTCGCCAGGCAACACGCTAAAAAGAAAAAAGACGATAGTGACAACACCCAATAGGGTTAATCCCATTTGAAGAAGTTTATGGCTCAAAAAACGAACCATTATTGTGCTTGGCTGTTTAAATGAATCAAAGCAAAAATGGCATAATTGATCATATCTAAGTAGTTGGCATCAATTCCTTCACTCACAATTGTTTTGCCTTGATTGTCTTCTATTTGTTTAACCCGTAAGAGTTTTTGCAAGATCAGATCCGTAAGAGAACTCACCCGCATATCGCGCCAAGCTTCTCCATAATCGTGATTTTTAGCTTCCATCAGGGTTTTAGCTTGTTCAAACTGTTTGTCATATTCACCAAGGGCTTGTTCAGGCGAAAAATCAGGCTGCTCTACCACACCGTTTTCCAATTGAATTAAGGCCATGATGGAATAGTTGATGATGCCAATAAATTCAGACTCCTGCCCTTCTTCAACCCGTTGTTCCGACAATTCTTGGAGCCCTCGAATGCGTTGCGCCTTGATAAATATTTGATCGGTTAAGGAGGGCAAGCGAAGAATGCGCCAAGCAGCTCCATAATCCTGCATTTTTTTTTCAAATAAATCACGACAGCTTTGTCGAATCAAATTATATTCTTGCTGTGTAGCTTTCAATACCCTTATTTTTGGAGTAAATTTCGAATATATTTTTGGGTTCAAAAAAATAAAAACCAAAAGTTATTAAAAGATGTTTGAAAAATCGATTCAAATTAAGGGCGCCTTGCAGCATTTTGACACTCCTAAAATTATGGGGATTTTAAATATAACCCCTGATTCATTTTATGATGGCGGGCAGTTTCAAGAGCCTTTGGCAGCTGCGCAACAAGTGGAAAAAATGTTGCAAGAGGGTGCTGCTTATATTGATATAGGGGCCATGAGTTCCCGCCCGGGGAGTGACATACTAAATCCAGATGAAGAATTGAAACGCTTGCTGCCGGTGTTAGACTACCTGCTTAAACAATTTCCTACAGCTTGCTTTTCAGTGGATACTTTGCACAGTAAAGTTGCAGAGGTTGTTCTAGCCAAAGGAGTGACTCTGATTAATGATATTTCAGCAGGCCAAGCAGATCCCAATATGATGGCTGTGGTGAGTCGCTACAAAGCTACTTATGTGATGATGCACATGCAAGGTTTGCCACAAAATATGCAAGACCACCCGAGCTATGAGAACCCCGTGCAAGAACTGTTGCACTTTTTTTCTGGCAAAATTGAGCAAGCTAAGGAGGCAGGTATTGATAATATCATCATTGATCCGGGTTTTGGTTTTGGCAAAACAATAGCGCATAATTATGAAATCTTAAAACAGTTAAAAGCCTTTCAAACGTTTAATCTTCCACTATTAGTAGGCATTTCAAGAAAATCGATGATCTATAAACCCTTAGGGCTCTCCCCCGAAGAAGCCCTCAACGGCACCTCCGTCTTACACACCAAAGCTCTACTCGAAGGAGCCCAAATATTACGAGTGCACGATGTGAAAGCCGCTAAAGAATGTATCGATTTGGTAGCCCTAATGCAATAGATTTTTTAATTTTACCAAAAGCAGCTATTTGAATACACTAGATTTTCTTGACCTTTCGTTTGTTGACGTCTTTGACATCTTGCTTGTGGCTCTTTTGCTATTCTCCCTCTATAAGCTGGTTCGAGGCACCGTTGCGATCAATATTTTTATCGGGATTGTAATCATTTATGTGATCTGGAAGCTCACGGCAGCCCTAAAGATGGATATGTTGAGTAGCATTTTAGGCAATTTTATCAGTGTTGGTTTTTTTGCCCTTATTGTTGTTTTTCAACAAGAGATCAGAAAGTTTCTGCTCCTCATTGGTTCAACCAATTTTACCAATCGTAAACGTGTAGTGCGTTTTTTCGATTTTTTAAAGCAAACCCAAAGCAGCGGTTCTTTGCAACTCAAAACCCTTGTAGCCGAGTGCATGCAAATGGCCAAAAGCAAAACAGGAGCCCTCATTGTGCTGGAACAAAACAACAACCTCGATTTTTTGATTATGAGTGACAATGAAGTGCAGCTTAGTTTAGCGCCTCAAATGCTAGAAACGCTCTTCTTTAAAAATGGACCCATGCATGATGGTGCCATCATCTTAAGACAAAATAATATTATTGCTACCCGTGTAGTGCTGCCCGTTTCCCAAGAAAAACTCCCTAAAAAATACGGCCTTAGACACCGCGCAGGACTAGGGCTTTCAGAAAAAACAGATGCGCTTGTGTTGGTGATTTCAGAACAAAGAGGAAGCATTAGCTACATAAAAGATGGTAATCTCCAAGATATTGAATCAGCAGAAGAATTAAGTGCGCAACTCAGAGCAGATTTAAATCTGTAACCTATACAGCTGATTCTGCTGCAAATTGAATTTCATAAAGCTTGGCATAGTGCCCTTGCGAAAGTTGCATGAGTTCTTCGTGGGTTCCCATTTCAACTATTTGTCCTTGTTCCATCACAATAATGCGATCTGCATTTCGAACCGTGGCCAAACGATGGGCAATAATGATAGATGTTTTGCCTTTTGTTAAAACGGCTGTTGCCTTTTGAATGAGCTCTTCTGAATAAGTGTCTATAGAAGAAGTAGCTTCATCCAATACCAAAATGTTGGGTTGGGTAATATAGGCCCTCAAAAAAGCAATGAGTTGACGCTGACCAGCTGAAAGCAACACCCCTCTTTCTTTTACATTATAGTGGTATTTTCCTGGTAGGGATTCAATAAAATCATGCACCCCAATTTCTTTGGCGGCTTTAACAACCTCTTCTTCACTAATGCTATCGTCAAAAAGAATAATGTTGTTGTAGAGCGAATCGGCAAACAAAAAAACATCTTGCAAAACAATGGCCACCTCTTCACGGAGGCTTTGCAATTTAAAGTCTTTAATGGAAGTGCCGTCTATGGTAATTTTACCTTGATCAAAATCATAAAAACGTGACAAGAGGTTGATAATGGTAGATTTTCCAGCTCCTGTTGCACCAACTATGGCTACCGTTTCACCTTTGTTAATTTGGAATGAAATGCCTTTTAACACCTCTTCATCGGAGATATAGGAAAAATGAACCTGATCAAAAATAATATCACCTTTTAGGTTTTTAGCCGATTTTTTGCCCTTGTCTTCAATGCTATTGGAAGTGGCTAAGAGGGCAAAAATACGTTCCACCGCAACCATTCCCATTTGCAGCGTATTGAATTTGTCTGCTATTTGACGTAGGGGTCTAAAAAGCATTTGAGACATTTGAATAAAAAGAAAAATGGTTCCCAACGAAATACTCCCACTGCCAATAGCATTATAGCCCCCATACCAAACCAAAAGTCCTATGGTGATGGAAGAAACAATTTCTGCAACCGGAAAAAAGATGGAATTGAACCAAACCGTTTTTAACCAAGCCTTTTTGTGCTTTTCATTAATGGCAACAAAATTTTCATATTCCATTTGTTCACGGTGAAATATTTGAACGATTTTCATACCACTAATACGCTCTTGCACAAAAGTATTGAGGTTGGCCACTTGTAAGCGCACTTCTTCAAAGGCTTTTTTCATGGCTTTTTGAAAAAGTCGAGTAGCATAAATGATTACTGGAAAAATAGAAAATACGATGAGTGACAAACGCCAATCCACTGCTAACATCACTACTATAACCACCGCCATTTTTAAAAAGTCGGCAATAATCATAAAGAGCCCTTGTGAGAAAATGCTGGCAATGGTCTCAATATCATTAACCGAACGGGTGACCAATCTTCCTACGGCTGTGGTATCAAAATAGGCCATTTTAAATTGGATGATTTTTTGAAACAAATCTACCCGCAAATCTTTCACCACTTTTTGTCCTAACCAGTTGGCATAGAACACAAAGAGAAATTGAAATAGAACTTCCATAAAAAGGGCAGCAAACATATAGAGTGTCATACGGAACGTACCCTCAAAATCACGCAATTGAATGTGATCGTCAACTGTAATTTTAAGCAAATAGGGCGTTAAATTGGAAAAGAGTGATAATAAAATTGCCGCCGAAAAAACAAAATAGTAGGTCTTTTTATAGGGCTTCACATAATACAATAAGGACCTAAAAAGCTTAAAATCAAAAAAGGTTGCGGTTTTACTCATGTAGATAAACACTTTTTGGATATTCCACCTGAGTTAAAAAAAGTCCCTGTGCCGGAACAGAATAGCCTGCCAGGGAACGGTTTTTAGAACGGATAATATGATGCAAATCTTCTATCGTTTTCTTTTTCAAACCAATTTCTATTAGAGTGCCTACAATGGCTCTTACCATGTTGCGCAAAAATCGGTTGGCTTTGATGGTAAAGATATAACCGTTTTTGGTTTTCTCCCATTTTGCATAACTGATCTTACATAAAAAGGTTTTAACATCTGTATTGGATTTGGAAAAACACTCAAAATCTTCATAGCCGAGCAACACCTCAGCCGCTTTATTCATCTGTTCAAAATCCAAGGCTTGATGAAGGCCATATTGCATATCATTCCCAAAAGGAGTTTTTTGAGTTTGGACGTGATATTGATAAGTTCTAGACAAGGCATCAAAACGGGCATGTGCATCTGGTTTGACAGCTTGCACCGAATGAAGAGCAATATCTTTTGGAAGAAATTGATTGAGCCTATAGACCCATTGCGCCGCATCGTCAATGGGGTTGTCTACGTCAAAATGCGCAACCATTTGTTGGGCATGCACACCCGTATCGGTTCTTCCGGCTGCTACCAAAGGGGAAGGAGATTTTAAAAGAATTTCAAAAGCATCTTCTAGCACCTCTTGCACAGACACTGCATTGGGCTGTCTTTGCCATCCGTGGTAGTGGGTGCCAGCATAAGAAAAATCTATAAAATAGCGCACTTGATTTTTATTTTACTGCGCAAAGATATGGGTTTTAGAAAGCTCTAGAAGAAAATGAATCGATTGGTTAAAAAACCTATTTTGAATTGACAAGCCCATTAGACTCTGCTTGAGCTTGATACTTTTTTAATAAACGTAAGACTTCTTCAACTTCCTTTTTTTTGTAGGATTTAAATACTTCTGTTTTCAAAGCCCCTCTTTTTACCTGTATCAATGTTCCAGCCTCTTTATAATTTACTACTGCCGTTAGAACCAAAAAAATCACTGAAATGAGGGTGTAAATAGATCCGTCGCTAACTAAAAAATGGAATATTACAATTTCCAATAGAAGCACCGCCAAACAGCAAAAAAATATAATATATCCTTTTTCTCTTTAGGCATATGATTTGCTCAATTTCATGATAATAAATTGTTTTGGGAATATGATCCGGTTGGAATTGAAATTGGATCGTGTCTTCATAAAAAGAAATAACACTCTTTTGCTTTCCGGAGCATATATTGATGTTTGATTTTAAGTAATGGGGCGGTATTCATGAATTGATTACATTTGGGAGACCTTTCAAAGATACACATTTTGAAAAAAATTCTTTTGCTATCGGACACCCATGGCTGTCTGGACGAAAAAATCCTAAATCATGTAGAACAAGCCGATGAAGTTTGGCATGCGGGCGATATAGGAAAAATGAGTGTGCTGGATAAATTGGCAAAAATGAAACCCCTACGTGCCGTATATGGCAATATAGATTCGCACAGCATACGCCAAGAAGCCCCCGAATATTTGTGTTTTAATTGCGAAGGACTCAAGGTGCTAATGTTGCATATAGGCGGTTCTCCTGGCCGCTATGTGCCACGCGCTAAAGCATTAATCACGGAACATCAACCCAAGCTTTTTGTTTGTGGTCATTCACATATTTTAAAAGTTATTCAAGACCCTAAATACGGTCATTTACATATGAATCCCGGTGCTGTAGGCATTTCGGGTTTTCATAAAATACGCACCCTCTTGCGTTTTCAACTAGAGGACGGCAAAATCAACCATTTAGAAGCTATTGAATTGGGTTTGCGTGGAGCCCTATCGAATGCGGTCAACGGAGCGGACTAGTGCCTCGTCTTTTAAGATGCCCCGACGAGCAAGAAGAAGTAAAATAAAATGAATGCCACTGAGCACCACTACTAAAATAGATTCACCATTCCCACCTGGTTGCATAAGTGAAGGGAGATAAAAACCAATTTGAACCACTTGCACCATGAGCAATAGAACACATAAACGGGCTTGGATTGGCCTTTTTTTAAACCACAACAAACACACTAAGGACAATACAGGGGTTAGCACAAAACCATAATAGGCTGCAAAAAGAGTGTCGGTTTGAACGGGTGTAAGTGCAAAAAACAAATATGCCGAAAAAATGAACAGTAATAATAAATATAGGGACTGAAGGCGTTGAATCATGGGTGTTTTTTTACAAAATTAAGTTTTTTTTAAAATTGCTTTTTTTTAACATAAAATTTGTAATATTGCTTCATACTTCTGACACGACAGAGACCAATTTATACCATCCCTTTTCAATTTTTTTCACTTTTATTAATTCTATATGTACGAAATAGCGACGCTTAAGACTAAAAAGCTTCCTGAATTGCAAGAAATTGCCAAAACAATTGGCGTAAAGCGCATTACTGGGCTTAAAAAAATGGATTTGATTTATCAAATTATTGATTTTATCGCTTCAAATCCAGATTCTATTCCTTCTAAAAAAGAAGACCAAAAAGAAGCACAAGAAGAAAAGACACCTAAAATCAAGCCGCTTCAACCGGTCAAGAAAAACAATGCGCCTTTAGCTAAGGAAAAAAAGGAAAATTTCACACCGGAGAGTCGTCCCAACGGCCACAATAATCAAAACAACAACAACAACAACCCCAACAACAACGGAAAAAATAAAAACAAAAAATTTAAAGGAGAGGTCAACCATAACAAAGACCACCGCAATCGCTACAGAGAGCCCGATTTTGAATTTGATGGTATTGTAACTACCGAAGGGGTGTTAGAAATTATGTCTGAGGGCTATGGCTTTTTGCGTTCTTCTGACTATAACTATCTATCCTCTCCAGACGATGTCTATGTATCGCAATCGCAAATTCGTCTCTTTGGATTAAAAACAGGGGATACAGTATTGGGCACAGTGCGACCCCCTAAAGAAGGTGAAAAATATTTCCCACTTATCAAAGTGGATTTCATCAACGGATTAGAACCCAAATTGGTACGAGATCGGGTTTCTTTTGAACATCTAACCCCTCTTTTCCCTCAAGAAAAATTCAATTTAGCTGATAAAAACAGTACCATTTCTACTCGTATTATGGATTTGTTTTCACCCATCGGAAAAGGGCAACGCGGCATGATTGTATCACAACCCAAAACTGGGAAAACCATGCTCCTTAAAGATATTGCCAATGCCATTTCTGCGAATCATCCGGAGGTCTATCAATTGATTTTATTGATTGATGAGCGTCCTGAGGAGGTTACCGATATGCAACGCAACGTAGACGGAGAAGTGGTTGCTTCTACCTTTGATGAGCCTGCTGACCGACACGTTAAAGTTGCTAACATAGTGCTTGAAAAAGCCAAACGTTTGGTAGAATGTGGACATGATGTTGTGATTTTATTAGATTCTATTACGCGTTTAGCACGAGCCTATAATACAGTTCAACCCGCTTCTGGAAAGATTTTGAGTGGTGGTGTAGACGCCAATGCGCTTCACAAACCCAAACGTTTCTTTGGAGCCGCCCGAAATATTGAACGCGGGGGATCTCTTTCTATCATTGCCACAGCCTTAACCGAAACCGGTTCTAAAATGGACGAGGTTATTTTTGAAGAATTTAAAGGAACCGGTAACATGGAATTACAGTTGGATAGAAGAATTGCCAACCGTCGAATTTTCCCTGCCATCGATTTGATTTCTTCCAGCACCCGTAGAGATGATTTACTCTTGGATGAAAATACCATTCAACGTATGTGGATTATGCGTAAATATCTAGCTGATATGAATCCGGTGGAGGCCATGGAATTTATTAATGATCGTTTTAAACGCACACAAAGCAACGAAGAGTTTTTGATTTCTATGAATCAATAGAGCACTCCCCACCCGTTGGCTAATTCAGTTTAGCCTCCATCATTTGCTTTAGAGAATGCACAACTTCCGGATATTGATCGGCTACATTTTTAGTTTCCTTTGCTGCTGTTCTATGGTCATATAGTTCCACATAACCGTCTTTATGCAAGACCATTCTGTGGGTGGTGGTTCTAAGGGTTGTAGCATCGTTTTTATAAGCTATGACAGGATGTCCTTCTTGTTGCGGTTCTTCTAATATATATTGAAGAGAGGTTCCTTGTGCAAACTCAGGCTTTTTAAGTCCCGCTAAATCACAAAGGGTAGGAAATATATCTAGTGTTTCTACCAAAGCGGAAGAGCTCACCCCTTGCTGTTGCATTTGGGGGGTGTGAATAATTAAAGGGGAGCGCAATGCTTCTTCGAACAAGCTGTGTTTGCCCCAAATTCCGTGCTCTCCCAAGTGCCAACCATGATCTCCCCAAAGCACAACAATTGTATTTTGGTCGGCTCCACTTTCTTTGAGTGCTTGAAGCACTTTTCCAACCTGGGCATCGGCATAACTCACCGCCGCTGCATAGTGTCGGCGCACTTCTTCGGCAAAAGCGGCATCTTGGTTGGGGTCTTTTCCCCAACGATTGTATTTCATAAATTCTCCTGAAGGGTGCCAAGTCATTTTCTCTGTGGGCTTAGCGGGATGTTCAATAGCAGGAAGTGATCTGCCTTCATAAAGATCGTAATAGGATTTTGGTGCTCCAAAAGGCAAATGTGGCTTTAGGATACCAACAGCAAGAAAAAAAGGCTGCTCTTGAGCGGCCAGTTGATTTAGTTGTTCTACGGCAGTGGCAGCTATCAATCCGTCTGGATAAAGAAAATCATCCCCTTCTGCATGTTGAAAAATGTCCATTTCTTCTGCCTTATGGCGAATTTCTCCCTTGGCCAAACCGTGCATAGCCCCTCGAGGATGTTCCCATGCTCCTACAGGCATCAGATGCTTGTCCCAAGCCTGAGGCAGTTCCACCTGAAGACTGTCATTCCAATCGGCTCCTCCCCGCCCCCCGGGGTGATGAGACACTTTCCCCACCGAAACTGTGGTATAACCCTGGGTCTTGAACCACTCTGGCATAGTGGGGGTTACGGTTTCTTTTCCCGCTCTTATTTTTTGGGCTCTTAAAAACAAGGCATCATTGCCGGGAGGCCCATAACGTCCGCTAAGTAGCGTGAAACGTGACGGACCACAACTGGGGGCATTAACAAAATGTCGCTCAAAACGAACACCTGTTGCTGCCAATTGATCTATATGGGGTGAATGGATATAATCGACTCCAAAAGACTTTAATTCGGGTCGTAGATCATCAATGCAAAGCAATAAAATGTTCGGTTTCTGTGGCTTGGGGGTAGACTGGCAAGCCAGTATCAGTAAACCACTTATAATGAAGAGAGAAAGGATCTTTCTATGTGTCATGCTACAAAGCTATTTAGAGTTTGTTTAGCTAAAAATAACGATTTTATTGAGATCCATAGACGATTCTTTTACTCCTTAGTGGAAAGTATAGTAGCGTTCTATAAACATTAATATCGTTACCTCTAAATACCATGAAAGCTTTCGCAAAAGAGAGTAACAGTTCCGAAAGTGAGAGTCACAGAAAAGGAAAGGAGGATCACGTACTTTCTTTTGAGGGCAAACTTGGCTTTACTAAATTGTTACAGTCTAGATAGGTCGGCTCGCTGCTCTCTATAGTTCACAAGGAAGAACAAATTGTGTTGGCACTACATTTACGAATAAAAAAGTAGGGCCATAAAAAAAAGCTTCCTTAGGGAAGCCTTTTGAATTCGGTGCTAAAATCTTTAAAGCGCACTCACGTGCTTTGCTAATTTAGATTTTAGGTTGGCGGCTTTATTAGCGTGAATAATATTCTTTTTAGAAAGCTTATCAATCAAAGACACCACATCTGGAAAAGCTTTTTGCGCTTCTTTCTTATTGGTCATGTCACGTAACTTACGGATGGCATTACGCGCCGTTTTGTGTTGAAAACGATTGCGTAAACGCTTTTTGTTGTTTGATCGAATGCGCTTTAACGCAGATTTATGATTTGCCATATACTTTAACTATTATATTGTAGCCCGTAGGGGAATCGAACCCCTCTTTCCAGGATGAAAACCTGGCGTCCTAACCGATAGACGAACGGGCCATAAATTTTCGTGCGCAAATGTAAGTTTAAATATATTATTATACAACCAAAATCTGTTCGCAAATTAGAAACCACTCTTTTAGCTTTAAAAAGTCTTGGTCTTACTGAGGATTTAATAGGCTTTGGCAAACAAAACGCGTTGGGTTGAAGGCTTGCCAGAATAGATGCACTGACCCGATTCTTTTGGTTGATCTAAAGGAATACAGCGAATAGTGGCCTTGGTTTCCTTTTTAATTTTTTCTTCGGTTTCAGGAGTACCGTCCCAATGTGCTGCAATAAAACCTCCTTTGTCGTTTAAAACACTTTTAAAGGTTTCATAATCATTGACTGTAGTGATGCGGTCGTCTCGCATTTTTTTCGCTTTTTCAAACAAATCGGTTTGCATTTCTGGAAGCGTAAGGCGCACCCATTCCACCACTTTGTCTAAAGGCATAAAACTTTTCTCTAAGGTATCTCTTCGGGCAATTTCAACCGTTCCTTTTTCAAGGTCTTTGGGTCCAATAGCAATGCGCACCGGCACACCTTTGAGTTCATAGTCGTTAAATTTAAACCCAGGTGTAAGGTTTTCTCTATTGTCAAATTTCACACGAATGTTATGGGCCCTTAATTCCTTTTGCAATTGCTCAGCCACTTCAGCAATGGCATGTTGCTGTTCTTCGGTCTTAAAGATAGGCACAATAATCACTTGAATAGGTGCTAAGTTAGGAGGTAGCACAAGGCCATTATCGTCTCCATGCGTCATGATAAGGGCTCCCATCAATCGGGTGGAAACGCCCCAAGAGGTGGCCCATACATATTCATTTTTACCTTCTTTTGTGGCAAATTTTACATCAAATGCTTTGGCAAAATTTTGACCTAAAAAATGAGAAGTTCCGGCTTGTAGGGCTTTGCCATCACTCATCAGTGCTTCAATACAATAGGTTTCTACAGCACCGGCAAAGCGTTCACTTTCAGTCTTAATTCCCTGAATTACCGGAATGGCCATATAGTCTTCTACAAATTGTGCATAGAGGGCATTGATGGTTTTGGTTTCAGCTAAAGCTTCTTCTTTGGTGGCATGCGCAGTGTGCCCTTCTTGCCATAAGAATTCGGCAGTGCGCAAAAACAAACGGGTTCGCATTTCCCAACGCACCACATTGGCCCATTGGTTGAGCAAAATGGGCAAATCCCGATAGGATTGAATCCAGTTTTTATAGGTGTTCCAAATTATAGCCTCACTAGTGGGGCGCACCACAAGTTCTTCTTCTAGCTTGGCATTTGGATCCACCATAAGTTTACCGGGTTTGTCAGGATCATTCTTCAATCTATAGTGCGTCACTATGGCACATTCTTTGGCAAATCCTTCGGCATTTTTTTCTTCTGCCTCAAACAAATGTTTAGGCACAAACAAAGGGAAGTAGGCGTTTTCATGCCCGGTTTCCTTGAACATTTGGTCAAGTTGGGCTTGCATTTTTTCCCAGATGGAATAGCCATAAGGCTTAATCACCATACAGCCACGAACGGCTGCATTTTCTGCTAAATCGGCTTTAACCACCAATTCGTTATACCATTTTGAATAATCTTCGCTTTGTGTTGTAAGTTTTTTGGCCATTATTTTTTTGGCATAGATTTTGCCCTTATCTTGTTAAAACATGAATCTTGGATGCAAAACTAAACTTTTTAGCAAACAAATTCGCAAAACGACGTATTATGAAAACACCAAAAATTAAATTTTTCTTTAGCGCTTCAACCCTATTTGTTTTTGGATTACTGCTTGTGAATTGTGCAGGTTTTCAAAATGCGAGCTACTATCCAAGTGATGGCATTTATGGCGATCAAGTAGTGGTCGTTAAAAAAACAGAAAACACCAACGGTAAATACTACAAACAATATTTTCAGAATCTCGATGATGAATATAGCTCCCTTCCCAATGATGCGGTCTATTTTACTGATCCCGATGCGTATGCCACCCCAATAGATCAAACTAGTGCGCAGGCTCAACAAATACCTTGGGGGGGACAAACCACTTCTACCGATGTATATATTTTCAACAACAGACCCGCTTTTGGTTTTGGCTTCAATAATTTTGGTTGGGGCTTTAATGCCTTTAACTATGGGATCGATCCTTTTTTCTATGGCTACAATCCCTATAATGGTTTTGGGTTTAGAAACCGTTTTTATAGCCCTTGGTGGAATGGCTATCAACCGTTTTTCAATCCGTTCTACAGTCCCTTTTATAGTCCTTTTTATTATGGCTATGCCGGACTGCATTATCGCCCCCCTTTTTACGGAAATTATTACAACAACCGCTTCTACAGAAATACGAAAAGAAAAGGCTACAATACTCCCTACGCCGGTTTGAGTAACAGCCGCCGGGGAGAAAAAACATATCGCAATAGCCGCAATAGCGAGAACCGAAACCAACGGGCGCAAAACACGCGCCAAAAGTCGAATGAATTTGCTACTCGTGCTGCTATTAATCGCTTGAATATTGGAAGAAGTGCCCTATATTTAAATGGAGTGCCCTATAGAGCCCAAGGAACACAAGCCACCCTTAATTCACGTGGAGCGGCAAGAGGGAACGCAAACCAAGGGATTGTAAATGGTCGTAACCTTCAACAGTATGGCGTGACCACCAAACAACAAACGCCAAGAACCAATACAGAAGGAAGACGTTTTTCTCAATCGAGATATACTAATTCTGATGCCTTTAAAAGCATGCGTACTACAACGAGAAACACGCCCACTCAGCGGCAAAATTACAACTATAGCCCACAACCAAGCCGCTCAAACTATTCCAATAGCACAAATCGCAATAGCAGCTATCGTTCTAGTGCACCTTCGCGTGGAACAAGTTCCTATCGAGGCTCCTCCTCTGTGAGTAGGGGAAGATCTTCTGGAAGGAGGAATTAAATTCGGTCAATTCTTGTATTCATTCTAAATTCTAAACAATGAGATCCTACACCCTAGCCCTTATTGCTACATTTGTAGCACCCTTTTGCATGAGTCAATCCGTTAATGAAGTGGTAGGACACACGCTTCCTCAACTAAACGGTTCGGCCCGCTACAGTGCCATGGCAGGGGCTTTTGGAGCCTTGGGAGGCGATCTGACCGCTGTTAGTCAAAATCCTGCTGCTGGAGCCGTATTCTTACATTCAGAGGTAGGCCTTACTGGCGGCTTTTATGAAGCGCAAACCAAAACCAACTACTTTGGCAGTAGACTTCAACAAGAGAATTCCAATTTCAACATCAATCAATTTGGGCTTAATTTGGTATTTAACAACTCTCAAGAAGACTCCGACTGGAAAAGGGTCAATGTTGGATTTAATATGCATACCCAAACCCAATTTTCTAATCAATATAATGCCCAAGGCTATAACAGTCGAAATGGATTAGATGCTTATTTTCTCTATTATGCAGATGGTATTCCCCTTAGTGAAATTGAATTGTATGACAATGAAACTATAACCGATGCCTATCAAGAATTGGGAGAAGTATATGGCTTTGGCGCCCAGCAGGCCTTTTTGGGTTTTCATGCCTATGCTATTAATCCGAATGCAACCACAGCCGAAAATGACACCTATAGTTCTAATGCGCTTTATACTAAATTATTTCACGACTATTATCTCAACGACTTAGGACACCACAGAAAGTATAGTTTCAATGTGGGCAGTGTATATAAAGATGTTTTGTTTTTGGGAGCCAATCTAAATTTGCATAAAATCAGATATCAAAAAACGGAAAGTATAAAAGAATATGACTATGCTCCCAACTCCAATTTGAATGAATTGTATTTTGAAAATGAATTGACTAGCTACGGCAATGGAATTTCCATGCAATTAGGGGCTATATTCAATCTCGACAACTGGCGCCTAGGGCTTTCCTATGACAGTCCACAATGGCTAGAAATCAATGAAGAATTGCAACAATATGTGGCTGCAAGCCACTATATTTCCGGCACCCCCTATAATGATATTGTAGCACCAGATTATATCAATTTTTATGAACCCTATCAGATGAAGTTACCTTCAAAACTAACGGCTAGTTTTGCCTATATTATTGGAAAAAAAGGCTTAATTAGCGTTGACTACAGCACCCAAAATTTTCAAAATATCCACTTTTCAGATAATCAAAATAGCAACTATTTTAATACCCTTAATCAAAATATTAGCTCAACGTTTCAAAGTGTTCAACAATTGCGTCTTGGGGCAGAATATCGCATAAAGCGCATAAGTTTTAGAGGGGGCTTTTTTAGCCAACAAGCTGCCCTAAAACAAATTGATGAGGCAAACACCGGTGTCACCACCGGACTGGGTCTCGATTTTGGCAATAAAAACTTAAATTTAGCATTGGTCTTTCAACAGCAAAATTCTCGCTATAGCTTATTGAATGAAGGCTTAACAGACAGCTACAATTTATTTGAAAAAATTACACAATTTGTGATTAGCTATAACCTCAAACTTTAGGCCTTTAACAGGAGTTTCTAAACTAGGTAGAATGTAGTATATTTGTGCTTTTATTTAGAGCTATGAAGCTAGAAAAAATAATCACTGAAACTGAGGATCAATTAGGAGATGAACACCACTCTAGTTCGGCTATTACGCCACTTAGAGAAGATGCCTTTGAGCGAAGTGATGACGAAAAAATAGTCTTGATTCAAGAAAAAGTGCAAGATATTCTTCAAATTCTTGGCATGGATTTGAATGACGATAGTCTCAAAGGAACCCCTATGCGCGTGGCTAAAATGTATGTCAACGAAATTTTTGGCGGACTCAAGCCCGAGAAAAAGCCCAAAGCCTCAACGTTTAAAAACAATTACCGCTACGGCGAAATGTTGGTGGAAAAAAATATTACTCTCTACTCTACTTGTGAGCACCACCTCCTCCCCATTGTAGGAAAAGCACATTTAGCCTATATATCTAATGGGTCCGTGGTAGGACTTTCAAAAATGAATCGCATTGTGGACTATTATGCAAAAAGACCACAAGTACAAGAAAGACTTACCCTGCAAATTGTGCAGGAAATGCAGCAAATTTTAAACACTAAAGATGTAGCTTGCGTGATAGATGCCAAACATTTATGCGTGAATTCAAGAGGGATCAATGATATTAGCAGCAGCACGGTGACTAGTGAATTTGGAGGACGATTCAAAAGCCAAGAACTCAAACAAGAGTTTCTCAACTACATCCAAATTGACACTGAATTTTAATGCAAGCGCAACTTAAAGTTTTTAATTCCTTAAGTGGTCAAAAAGAACCTTTTAGTCCACTTGAGCCGCCTCATGTAGGGCTCTATGTTTGTGGTCCAACCGTCTATAGCAATGTTCACTTAGGTAATTGCAGAACCTTTATTTCTTTTGACTTAATTTATCGCTATTTGCAACACCTTGGCTATAAGGTGCGCTACGTTCGCAATATTACCGATGCTGGTCATTTAGAAAATGACGCCGACGAAGGAGAAGATCGCATTTCAAAAAAAGCTCGTCTTGAAGCCATTGAGCCTATGGAAGTGGTACAACGCTACACGGTTGATTTTCATGCTATTTTAGCTCAATTTAACAACCTACCTCCTAGCATAGAACCCACTGCCACTGGGCATATTGTAGAACAAATTGAATTGATTAAAGTTTTACTTGATGGTCATTTTGCTTATGAAGTAAATGGCTCGGTCTATTTTGATGTTCTAAAATTTAACGAAGCCTACACCTATGGGCTTTTGAGTAAAAGAAAAATTGAAGATTTAATTCACAATACTCGTGCGTTAGAAGGACAGAGTGATAAAAAAAATCCTCAAGATTTTGCCCTATGGAAAAAAGCTGAACCCGAGCATATTATGCGTTGGCCTTCTCCTTGGGGAGACGGATTTCCGGGTTGGCACTTAGAGTGTACTGTGATGAGCACCAAATATTTAGGAGAAGAATTTGATATTCACGGTGGAGGTATGGACTTGAAATTTCCTCATCACGAATGTGAAATAGCACAAGCCACCGCCGCCTCAGGAAAAAACCCTGTTCGCTATTGGTTTCATGCCAATATGTTGACCCTCAACGGTAAGAAAATGGCTAAATCAACTGGGAATAATATTTTACCCAATGAAATATTTAGCGGTAAAAACAAACTCTTTTCTAAACCCTACTCACCCGAAGTAGTTCGGTTTTTCTTGCTACAAGCTCACTACAGAAGTATTGTAGATATTAGCGAACAAGCTCTTTTGGCTTCCGAAAAAGGATTTAATAGACTCATGGAAGGCTTTGCAGCCTTGGACAATCTCGAGGAACAACACCAAAACGACTTCGACTTTGCCACTTGGGAAAGCCATTGCTATGCGGCTATGAATGATGATTTCAACAGCCCGCAGCTTATAGCCCATCTTTTTGAAGCAGTTAAGTTTATTGTAGCTGCAAAGCAAGGCAATGTTTCAATAGATGGGGCAACAAAAAGCCAATTGAAGGCAAAATTAAAAGCGTTTATCTTTGAGGTGCTAGGGCTTAAAATGCCACAAAAAAACGAAGAACAACAAGATAATAAAACGCTAAATGGAACCATAGAATTGTTGTTATCTCTTCGCCATAAAGCTCGTGAGAATAAAGACTTTGCCACAGCCGATGAAATTAGAGACGCCCTGCAAGCCCTTGGCATACAAATTAATGACGCTGCCGAAAACAGCAACTACACAATTTCGTAACAGATGATAAAAAAGTGGTTGGCTTTCCCACTAATATTGATTTTTAAGGCCTACCAGGTTTTGATTTCTCCCCTCCTACCCCCCAGTTGTCGCTACCAGCCCACCTGTTCACAATATGGTGTAGAGGCCTTACAAAAACACGGCCTGTGGAAGGGCAGTTGGCTTACGCTTAAGCGTTTATCTAAATGTCATCCGTGGGGGGGCAAGGGATATGACCCAGTGCCCTAATAGTCTTTAAAAATTTAATTACTTTAGCCTAGAAATCAATTGAAAATGATCCATTTCCTCAAAATAGATTGGGCGCCCAGCGAAACAATTTTTAAAATTGGCTCCTTTGGCATTCACATTTATTCCCTAATGTTTGTTTGCGCCTTTGCTTTGGGCTACTATCTACTTAAAAAAATCTATGAAAAAGAAAAAGTATCGGTAGATTATATCGAAACACTTTTTATCTATATGATCGTTTCGGTTTTCTTAGGTGCCCGCTTAGGAGACGTGTTTTTCTATAGTTGGGATTATTATCAAGATCATCTACTCGAAATTTTATTACCCATACGAGAAACAAGCAGTGGCTTTAAGTTTATTGGCTTTAGAGGCCTTGCCAGTCATGGGGCAGTTATAGGAGTGCTTATTGGGCTCTCCCTATATCAAAAAAAATACAACTACAAGCCTATACTTTGGATTTTAGACCGGGTGAGTATTCCCGTAGCTATTGGGGCTAGTTTTGTGCGTATTGGTAATTTTTTCAATTCAGAAATTGTAGGAAAATATACTAATTCCAATTTTGGTGTGGTGTTTTTAAACAACGGCGAAACCCTACCGAGACATCCTGCTCAACTCTATGAAGCCTTAGGCTATATCATTGTCTTTTTTGTGATGCGAGCCCTCTACAGAAAAGGGTATGGCCATAAAACAGGCTTTTTAATTGGTAGCTATTTTGTGGGTTCCTTTAGCATTCGCTTTTTAATTGAATATGTAAAAGCCAGTCAGGGTGGTTTTGAAGAGGTGCTGCCCCCCTTCACCACAGGACAATGGCTCAGCATTCCCGTTGTTGCCTTAGGGCTCTTTTTTATGCTTCGTACACGCCAAACGAAAACCCTTGAAAAATGATTCGACGTGGATTGTTCTTCCTCTTCTGTCTCCCCTTTTTAAACTGCGAAACAACGCCCAAAAAGGTAGCCACTCAACCCATCCAATTTAAAAAAGAAGCTGAATTGATACTCTACAATCAACAAAAGGACAGCATAGCCAAATTGGATATTGAATTAGCCACAACAGACTATGAACGTCAAACAGGCATGATGTATCGCAGAGAAATGCTCCCCCAACAAGGCATGCTCTTTGTTTTTCAGTCGGCGGAACCCAGAGCCTTTTATATGAAAAATACCTATATCTCCTTGGATATCTTGTTTGTTAATGAAGAACAAGAGATTTTTCAAATCGTAGAAAAAGCACCTCCTAAAAGTTTAACCAATATTAGCTCTACGGCTCCAGCAAAATATGTGCTTGAACTGTTAGGTGGACAAGCTGAAAAACTTCAAATTCAAGAGGGATATTCAATTAAATGGACACCATGATGACAAACGAAAATACTCTACAATATCCCATTGGTCGCTTTGAATGGAAAACGCAACTTTCAGCAGAAGAAAGAAAACGTGCCTTGGAAACTTTGGCAAGCTTTCCTGCTAAACTAGAAGAATTTATGCAGGGTTTTCCTGCAAGCCTATTAAGCAAACGCTATCGCCCAGAGGGATGGAATGTTATTCAACTTATTCATCATTTAGCCGACAGCCACCTACACAGTTTTATGCGTTGCAAGCATGCACTTTTAGAAGATACCCCAAAGATTAAAGATTATCAAGAAAAGGACTGGGCCAATACCACAGATGCCTCTCAGGCTGACATAGCGATAAGCATTTCTTTGCTGAAGGCTCTTCACCAACGGTGGGTTATTTTCTTTAAATCGCTCACAGAAGAGGAATTTCAAAGAGCCTATTTTCATCCAGAACGCCATAAAAATTATCCGCTAGATACGGTTTTAGCCCTCTATGCCTGGCATGGAGAACACCACTTAGCGCACCTTAAATTGGTGTTGGAAAA
>Ga0255751_10000961_pt1 | contig 27444 bp, 25 predicted proteins | sample 071ome_20_FD_179951 | JGI IMG/M metagenome (GOLD analysis project Ga0255751, IMG submission 179951) | Coastal salt marsh microbial communities from the Groves Creek Marsh, Skidaway Island, Georgia - 071412BT metaG (version 2) | ecosystem: Environmental > Aquatic > Marine > Intertidal zone >... | reverse complement strand
ATGCATTTGCTTCTGTTGAATACATTATGAGGGATGTAGAGTGGGGCTGGCTCATGAGATACCTCCACTCAACCGGTGCTTCTGCATTTTTTATTGTGATTTACCTACATATGTTCAGAGCCCTAATGTATGGCTCTTATAAAAAACCAAGAGAATTGGTTTGGCTGATTGGAATGGTCATATACATTTGCTTGATGGCAGAGGGATTCTTTGGATACCTGCTTCCATGGGGAAATATGTCTTACTGGGGAGCTCAAGTTATAGTCTCTCTCTTTGGGGCAGTTCCATATTTTGGCGAGGGACTTGCAGAGTGGATCAGAGGTGATTTTTATATATCAGATGTTACCCTTAATAGATTCTTTGCCTTCCATGTAATAGCTGTACCGATTATGCTTTTATTGTTAGTAGTTGTGCATATTATGGCTCTTCATGAGGTTGGCTCGAATAATCCTGATGGTATTGAAATTAAAGAGCTCAAAGATTCAGATGGAGTTCCATTGGATGGAGTTCCATTTCATCCATTCCATACTTCTAAGGATTTAGTAATTATCATCGTGTTTCTAATTTTATTCTCTGCGGTTGTATTCTTCGCGCCAGAAATGGGAGGATATTTTCTAGAGCATGCAAATTTTGAGCCGGCTGACTCACTGCAGACACCAGAGCATATTGCACCCGTATGGTACTTTACTCCTTTCTATGCCATGTTGAGAGCCGTCCCTAGCAAGCTAGGAGGTGTCTTGTTAATGGGTTTAGCGATACTACTTCCAATTTTTCTTCCATGGCTTGATAAGTGTAAAGTTAAATCGATTAGGTACAGAGGTTTGACTTTTAAAATTGCATTAGCATTATTTACCATAAGTTTTATTGTGCTTGGATATCTGGGTTTACAACCTGCCACAGGTGTTTTTACCTTATTAGCTAGGGTATTTTCTGCAATCTATATTGCTTTTTTTGTTTTCATGCCTTTCTATACGAAACATGAAAAAACCAAACCAGTCCCTGAGAGGGTCACATGAAAATCATCAAGCGATTTTTATGTTTTCTTATTATAGCCATGACTAGTTTAAATGCTTACGCACAACATTCCTCTTCAGAATTACATATTTATAATGGGAATATTAGGGATCTAGAGTCTCTTCAAAGAGGCGCAGGATATTTCATGAATATGTGTGCCGGTTGTCATGATTTGCAATATATGCGTTATAGTCAGATGGCAGATGCTATAGGCGTTGAGGAATATCAATTAGAATCTTTAATGCCTCTAGGATCATCAATACTTAACCCTATGACTAACTCAATGGAGGACGTTGATGCTGCTCGCTGGTTTGGGGTAGCCCCTCCGGATCTTTCATTGGTTTCAAGAAGTCTTGGCAATGATTATCTTTACAGTTTTCTAACAGGTTTTTATGCCGACTCCAGCAGGCCCAATGGAGTCAATAATCACTACCTAGAAAATACGAGCATGCCAAATGTACTATGGCAATACTATGAGCATGGATCTGAAGGAACTTCCATAGAGATGGTAGCAACTGATCTTGTTAATTTTCTTGATATTGTCGGAGAACCTATCCAGGTATACAGACAAGACTTAGGAGTCAAGGTAATTGGATTCTTGTTGCTGTTTTTGTTTATTGCTTATGCATTGAAAAAAGAAATTTGGAAAGAGGTCAAGTAATGCTTACAAGAGAAGATTCAGCGCTAGAACAAATAAGTAACAGAAAATCTGTGATGACTTTATTCAATGATCCAGAGTCTATTTTCTCTCATATGGTGCGCTTAGCGCTTTTTGAGAAGGGAATCGCGATCAATATTTGTGATGTTGATGCAAATGATATTCCTGAGGATTTTCAAGAAATTAATCCTTATGGAACCATTCCTACATTGGTAGATAGAGAATTAATAGTTTATGACTATAAGCTAATCATTGATTATCTGGATGAAAGATTTCCTCACCCACCATTGATGCCAGTAGATCCGGTTGTAAGAGCCCAATTTAGGATTGCTCTGTATCGAATTAATCAGGATTGGTTCCCTCTTTTTGATAATATCTATTCTGCAGATACAAAGGTTGCAAAAAAGTCAAAGGATGACCTAGTAAGTGCTATTCTCTCAACAATAGATATATTTAAGTCCTACCCATATTTCTTGAGTGAAGATTTTTCGATGCTCGACTGTATCATCGCTCCCTTACTGCATAAATTAAATGATCTAGAGATTGAGCTTCCTAGATCAGGTAATGCGGTTAAGGATTATTTAAAGCGTGTCTCAGATAGGGATTCCTTTAAAGCAAGCCTGAATCAGATTGACTTTATTATTGAAGACTAATTTTTATTAAGGCTTATATCTAGTTTTCATATTCAATTAATGTATTACCATTGATTTGATATAAATTTAAATCCCTAACAAAAACATTGTTTTCTAAATGAATTAAGCCACTAAATCCTTCATAGCTATTTTCTATAAAATATTCAGATTGCATTAAGCTTAAAATATTAAATAGATCTTTTCCAAAGGCATAAAATCTTTGTAGATTTATATTATCTACTGCCTTTATGTCTGCAATTTGATTATTTGAAAAGCTCTCTTTAAATGGAAATTCGAAATTGTTAGCGAAATAGGCATAGTCAGGAAAAATTACTCTATCAAAATCATCTAAAGTTTCTATCTCGAGGCTAGATTGATTGGATTCAGATAAAGTAAATATATGAAGATCATTAGCAAAAGAATATTTTATTTGGGGAATTAGATTTGTAAGATCTCTACGTTGGCCGAAAACCATTAGAAAATCTATATCATTCCTTCGTCTGGGCACGAAAGATATATTTCTGGCTAGGTTTGCATTTAATCTTTGAAATCTAGCGTTGCTTTGTTCAATCAATAAAGCATCATTTATCATATCTAACTGATTAATTGAATCTGACTCATATTCAAAAGAAATCAATTTACTCGATTCAGTAAAAAAATTATTTACATCTAGTAAGCTTGAAATTCGATCACCATAGGCGTTATTTGGAATAAAAAGAAGTCCATTTTGACCAGAATTTAAAATTGGTTTAAGAGCGCTAAGCTCATTGCTTAGGTCATTTCTAAAGAAGTAAGCATGTCCATTCATGTTTCTATACTCATCAGATGCTTGATTTAATAATAAAAAAGGTAAGGAGTTATATTGCTGCAGGAGTGCAGTAATCCTATTTTCTGCAAAAGGGCCAATAATGAAATCAGGCTGAAAATTATCTAAATCATTAAAAATATCTTCAATTTCAGAAGAGCTATCAACGGATAGGATGCTTAAGGTGTTTTCTTGTACAAAGTTAAAATAACCAGATAAAAAACCATCCAACAAAGAATTTGAAATTTGTGGTGCTGTTGAAAAGGGAAGGATTATAGCAATTCTACTTGGAGGATATAGAGCAAAGTTTTGCTCAGGTATTACTTCTTCTACATTGCTACTTATGGGTTCCTCGATATAATTTGTAGTAGTGCATGCGAAGAAAATCCAAAAAATTTGAAAAATACAAAATACTCTGGGAGATCTATATATCATGATAGACAGCGGTACTGTATATGTAGTATCTACTCCTATTGGAAATCTAGAAGATATAAGTTTAAGACTTAAGGCTACGTTAGGCAAAGTGAATCTTATAGCCTGTGAGGATACAAGACATACTAAAAAACTTCTTAGTTACCTAGGAATACATACAAGGTTGATAAGTTATCATAACTTTAATGAGTCTTCTCAAGCGAAAAAAATTATTAATTTTTTAATGGAAGGTAATGATGTCGCAATAGTATCCGATGCAGGCTGTCCAGTGATTTCAGATCCAGGGTACGAGCTAATTAAGCTTTGTCATGAAAATAAAATAAATATTATTGGTATCCCGGGACCGAGTGCTATTACAACTGCAATTTCAATTTCAGGCATAGGGGCTAATGGCTTCATCTTCGAGGGTTTTTTCCCAAAAAAGAAAATTCAAAGAGCGGCCTTCATCGCTAATATAAAGAAAAGTAATAAGCCAATTATATTTTTTGAATCAGTGCATCGAGTCAGAGAGACTATTGATTTTTTGATGCTTAATATTCATTTTGATCATGAATGTTTTATGGGTAGAGAGCTAACCAAGAAGTTTGAGGAATATTTTATGGGAAGCTTGGAAGATCTGAATATTCGTTTAAATAAGTCACCAGGCTCATTGAAAGGAGAGTATATTTTCATTATCCAAAAAACTTCAATTGATTCTAAGGAAATTAATAATGATTACCTAGAGCTTCTAAAGTTTATAGATTTCGAGAAATTAGATAGCCAATCAATTAAAGAACTTTCAAGAATAACTGGAATCTCAAAAAATAAAATTTATCGAGAATATATTAAAAAAAATTGTTAGAATCGCCTTGGGAGTTAACTGTATAGTTGCTGCTTACGCAGAGGAAAGTCCGGACTTCTAAGGGGAGGACGCCAGGTAATGCCTGGGAGGCGAGAGCCTACGGAAAGTGCCACAGAAAATATACCGCTAAGATAGCAAGGGTGAAAAGGTGTGGTAAGAGCACACCGCATAATTAGTAATAGTTATGGCAAGGTAAACCCCGTCTGAAGCAAGGTCAAATAGAAGGATTATGATATGCCCCTTTATCTTCCTCGGGTAGACCGCATGAGCTAGATAGCGATATCTGGCCTAGATTAATAACTATACAAGACAGAATCCGGCTTATAGGTTAACTCCCTAATTATTAGCTTATCCACAATACTTAATAATTAATTCAAATTTACACTGTAACTTATTGAAAAGGTTCTCAGAAACAGCGTTTTTTTTTGAAAAAAATAACGTAACCTACTGTTTCTATTAAAAAAATTGGGATTATTTATTGACACAAAACGCCACAAATGAAATTATAGTGACACAAAGTGGGAAATTGTGGGTTTTAAATGCTAAGAGGCACTAGTAAATTAACTGTTGATGCAAAAGGAAGGCTGTCTTTACCGGCTCGCTATAAATCTTTGTTTGCAGAAGACGAGCAACATACATTTGTTATAACGGTTGATAAGGAGAGATGTCTTCTTATATATCCACTAAGAAATTGGGAGCTCGTAGAAAAGAGAATTGAAAATCTACCTAACCTAAACCCAGAGATACGTCAATACCAAAGACTTATCCTTGGGTATGCACATGAAGTTGAGTTAGATAAAAACAATAGGATTCTTATTAGTAAGGAATTAAGAGATTTTGCTTCCATATCCAAAGAAGTAGTCCTTACAGGTCAAGGAAGAAAATTTGAGCTTTGGGACAATGCTTTATGGGATCAGAAGATGAATAACTGGCTTGAAAAGTCAGTAAATGAAATTCCTGAGGATTTAAAAAATTTAACGATATGACAAAAGTCAAAGCATCAAATCAACACATACCGGTTCTGCTAGAGAAAAGCATTGATTATCTCGTTACAGATATCAATGGAACTTATATTGATGGAACTTATGGAAGAGGTGGCCACTCTGATCTGATTCTTAATAAGCTTGGGGAAAATGGTTCTTTATTTGCATTTGATAAAGATCCTGATGCCGAAAAAAATATTCAAAAAAAACATCTTAGCGATATTCGATTTAAATTTATAAGAGCGGGTTTTGAAAATATTAATGATAAAAAAAATAATGAAAAATACAACTCAAATTTAATTGGTATCTTAGTTGACTTAGGGATTTCATCTCCACAAATTGATAATCCTTGCAGAGGTTTTAGTTTTCAAAAGGATGGGGATTTGGATATGCGATTTGATAATACGAAGGGAAAAAGTGCATTCGATGTACTGAACTACTACTCAATAGAGCAGCTTATAAAAATATTTAAAGAATATGGAGAGGTTGAATCTCCTCGAAGGATAGCAGAGAAGATTGTTTTACATAGGGAAAAATCTCAAATTAGAACAACCAAAGAATTAGCCAATATTTTATCTACCAATCACTTTAAGCTAAAAATTCATCCTGCAACTAAAGTCTTTCAGGCTTTAAGAATCGAAGTAAATGATGAACTAAATAATTTAACTAAATTTCTTAAGGAAGCGCTTGAAATTATCAGTATTGGGGGAAGAATCTGTGTTATTTCTTTTCATTCATTAGAGGATAGGATTGTTAAGAAGTTTATTTCTGAGCATTCAAATATAAATAAAGAGCTCCTGCAATTGAGAGAGGTGCCTAAAAAGTTTCAACCTAAAGTTAAAAAAGTTTCTAATCTAATAAGACCGAGCGACATTGAAATAACAAACAATCCAAGATCTCGTAGTGCAAGATTAAGAGTTTTTGAGAAAGTCGCATGATCAAGAAATTATTCATCTCTGACTTTTTAAAAATATTTACTCTATTTCTATTAGTGGTTGTATCTATAACATTCCTCTCACATATGAGGTATGAGAAGAGAACTCTTTTTGCAGAGCAGCAAAATATAATTCGAGAGAGAGACCGACTCGAAGTTGAGAAAAATAGGTTATTAATCGAAAGAGATGTGCAAATGCTTTTGCCAAGAATTGAGGAGATTGCAAAAAATCAAATTGGTCTGGTTGAAATAGATAGTGAGGATTTAGTCTTGGTGGTATTGAATGAGAGCCAGTAAGCGATATTTATTTAAAGCTATTAATTATAGATTTTATGTAATTTATTTTATTCTGTTTAGTATATTTCTCTTAAGTATTAATCGACTCTATAGCGTTCAAATTACCGATCAAGGCTTTTTATCCTATCAAGCTGATAATAGACAGCTAAGAACCGTACCAATTACAGCAACCAGGGGGACTATTCGAGATAGAAATCAGGAGCTCATTGCTATCAGCTTGCCTGTAAATACGATTTGGGCAAATCCTAAAATCGTTGACACTTCAAATGAGGATATGATTCAGCTTTCAAACTTAATTGACATTGAATTTGATTCTCTTTTATCAAGAATTGAAAGCAATGTAAACAGAGAGTTTATTTATTTAAAAAGACATCTTTCGCCTGAGCATGCTGCCCAAATCTTACAATTACAGATACCAGGTATTTATTCTATGCGTGAATATAAACGCTACTATCCCGCTGGAGAGAACCTTGCACATCTAATTGGGTTTACAGATATTGATGAGCATGGTCAAGAAGGGTTAGAGCTCTCATTTGAGCATTGGCTTGGTTCAGCGCCTGGAAGAAAACAAGTCTTAAGAGATCGCTTAGGAAGGGTCATCGAAGATATTAAGCTTATTGAAGAGCCAACCTATGGAAGAGATTTAATAACATCCATAGACATGAGAATTCAGTATATAGCTTATCAAGAATTAAAGAATGCGGTCACATTAAATAATGCAAAATCAGGATCGATAATTGTAATTAACTCTGAATCTGGAGAAATTTTGGCCATGGCAAGCCAACCATTTTTTAATCCAAACAACAGACAAACATTTAATGCAGAAAATTATAGAAACAGAACTATCTCGGATGTCTACGAGCCTGGTTCGGCAATTAAGCCTTTTATTGTAGCTGCTGCACTTGAGTCGGGATTATATGATGAAATGAGCCTAATTAACACAAGTCCAGGAAATTTATACGTAAGCGGAAGAAAGCTTACCGAGGATTCTGTTGACCATGGATTAATGAGCTTATCTAATATTCTCGAGAGATCAAGCAATGTTGGTGCTGGATTGCTATCTTTATCATTAGATCCTGAGTTTACGTACAATATTTTGAGTAGCTTTGGGTTTGGAAGAAGTATTTCTCTTGGATTGCCAGGAGAATCAAGAGGGACCTTGAGGCTACCAGATAGTTGGCAACAAATTGATCAAGCCACTATATCCTATGGGTATGGCTTAAATACTAATCTAATTCAGCTTGGGCAAGCCTATCAAGTAATTGCAAATGATGGGCTCTATGTACCTCTTACCATTCTCAGTCAGAATGAGGATACCTCACTTCAAAATCAAGTTATTCATTCTGAAAATGCAACAAAAATTCAAATAATGCTTGAGAACGTGGTAATTTTTGGAACCGGTAGCAATGCACAAGTAGAGAACTATAGGGTTGGCGGTAAAACAGGTACGGCTTGGAAATTTTCAAATGGGAGCTACGATGAAAATTTATATGTTGCATCTTTTGCAGGAATAGCCCCTATCTCTAATCCAAAGTTTGTGGTTATAGTCGTCATAGATGAGCCAAATAATGGACAATACTATGGAGGCGCAGTAGCAGCTCCTGTTTTTTCTAATGTAATGGAAGAGATTTTGAGGATATATGATATCCCTCCTGACAACTTCCATGAAGATGTATTCAAAAATGAGTTGATTGCAAGCAGAAATATTTCGCCATTAGGAATTAATGAAAATGCATTCTAAATTTGAATCTATCTCAGGGTTACCCTTAAGTAATTTTTCTGGGTGCTATTTAAATGCTCAGGATGTTTGTAAAAACTCAATATATGTAGCACTTCAGGGAAGCAAAACTCATGGCGCTGAATTTATTCCACAGGCTTTAGCAAATGGAGCTGCACTCATACTAATGGATAAAGAAGATACCTACAAACCATTGTTGAGTAAAAAATATAATATTTATAAATATCCAGATCTAAAAATAAACTTACCAAATATTGCAAAAGAGGTTTATAAAAATAGATCACAAGAGCTTATCGGTATCACCGGCACGAATGGCAAGACAACAGTTGCTTATTTAATTTATAAGGCTCTCAACAAGCTAAATAAATCAACTCTATATATAGGGACTCTAGGTGCTTTATCTGAGAATAGTAAAATTAAAACTAGCAATACAACCCCAGATATTTTTACTATTTACAAGCTTTTAGAGGATTCAAAAGTAGCTTATGGAGTGCTCGAAGTTTCTTCACATGGTATTGATCAAAATAGGATCGGTGGACTCTTTTTTTCAATTAAGATACTTACTAATATTACCTATGATCATATTGATTACCATGGAAGCATTGAGAACTATCAAAATACAAAGCTTCGTTTTATTAAAGAAGATGATGCATCAAAAGTTATCATTTCATATGATGACCTCAATGAGTATCAAGTATCAAAGAAAGAAGTATTTTCTATAGCAGTAAATAAAGAGGCTGATCTTAGCGCAACAATCATAAGCAGCAATCTAGAAGGCATACAGCTTTCAATTTCCTTTAGAGGAATTCAATACTTTATGACAAGTCAGCTCGTTGGAAGTTTAAATGTGCCGAATCTCCTGAACGCTCTCGCAGCAATAATTCTTTTAGGAATTGACGTTAAAGATGCAATTGATGCATTAGAGTCAATTTCGAACATCCCAGGTCGTATGTCTATCTTCAAGACGAAAAATAGTAAGACGGTGATAGTCGATTACGCCCACACTCCGGATGCTATTGAAAAAGTTTTATCTGATATCGCAAAAATGACTACAAAAAATATTACAACTATCTTTGGTTGTGGCGGCAATAGAGATTATGCAAAAAGACCTATGATGGGATCAATCGCATCAAAATATTCAGAAAAAGTAATACTTACAACTGATAATCCTAGAGATGAGGATCCTGAAAAAATAGCATTAGATATAGCATCAAGTATTGATCAAAGTAAGTACCAAATCCATCTTGACCGTGAAAAGGCAATTTTAAGGGAAATTGAAGCAGAAGATGAATCCATAATTTTAGTTCTTGGCAAAGGCCATGAGGCGCAACAAATCATTGATGGCAACTCCATAAGCCTCTCCGATCTAGAAATAGTGAGTAGAAAGTGCTAGAGAGAGTTTCAGTTTTAAGTGATTCAATTCAAGGCAAGCTAATCGGTGATGATTGCAATTTTTTTGGAATGTCGATAGATAGCAAGACGGTTAAGAAGGGGAATCTATTTGTTGCCTTTAGAGGGCAAAAGCATGATGGTCATGATTTTGTAGAGGAGGCAAGCTCCATGGGTGCGACAGCAGCCATTGTCTCAAAAAAAATAAGCTCAAATATATCTCAAGTTCTCGTGGATAACCCCCTCAAAGCCATCTATAAGATTGCCGAATTTCATAGAAATAAAATCTTACATCCCATTATTGCAATTACCGGAAGCAATGGGAAAACCACGGTTAAAAATTATCTCAATCAAATTTTATCCGATTCTTATAGTACTTACATGAGTCCGGGCAATCTCAATAACGAAGTAGGAACTCCTTTATCTGTATCTCATCTAGATAATTCTTATAAATATTCAATTTTTGAAATTGGGGCAAAGAAACTTGGTGATATAGATTATCTTGCAAAGTTAATCAAACCAAAGGTTGGAGTTATTACTAATATTAATGCAACACACATAAAAACATTTCTGAGTGAGGACAATATTGCAAAAACTAAAGGTGAAATCATCCCAAATGTAATGGCGGATGGCCTCATTGTTCTAAATAAAGATAATCGTTACTTTGATGATTTTAGTAAATTATCCTCACCACGAGAAATATTAAGTTTTAGCTTAAATAACAGCGATGCTGATATGTATTATGAAAAAATAAAATATGAAAATCAGTGCTATGACTTAAAAATAAAAATAAAAAGAGATTCACTTTTGATAGATCGAGTACCCATTCAAGGAGAGCATAACTTATTGAATTTGCTAATTTCAGTTGGTATCGCAAAGTATCTAGGCCAGTCAGATATGAATATCTGCCAAGCTGCTCAGAAGCTAACTTCAGTTAATCAAAGATTAAATTTCATCAAAATTACAAATTCAGACTTACTTATCGATGATACCTATAATGCTAATCCAGCCTCAACACGCTATGCGCTAGATACTCTTGATAGTCAAAATAATTTAAATAAGGTATTTATTTTTGGTGGTATGGAAGAGCTCGGAGATCAAAGCAGATTTTTTCATGAACAGATTGGTGAGTATGCATCAGAAAAATGCACTTTAATGATCGCCTATGGCGATTTAGCTAAGCAATCCTTATCAAAATTTAAAGGAAAAAAATTGAGCTTTGAGTGTCATCAAGAAATATCAGAGTACATAAATAGTCACCTAAATAAAAATACTGCTTACTTGCTGAAAGGTTCAAGAGCAAGATTTATGGAGAAAATTATTAAGGCGGTAAAAAAATGTTGATAAATCTTTTTGAGTTTTTAGAGAATTATGATTCAGCCTTTAGTGTTTTTTCTTACTTAACCCTAAGAGGTGTTTTAGCAATGCTTACTGCACTGTTGCTTGCTCTTTTTTTTGGGCCCAAGGTAATAAGATATTTAACACTTAGGAGCTTTGGTGAAAAAATTCGAGAAGATGGGCCACAGAGGCATTTCGAGAAATCAGGAACTCCAACGATGGGGGGCCTATTAATTCTTCTCTCCACAGTACTAAGTACTATACTTTGGGCAGATTTAGAGAATCTCTATATTCGGATAGGTTTATTTACTATTTTAAGTTTCAGCCTTATTGGTTTTTATGATGATATCAAAAAAATTAAGACTAAAACCCAGATTTCAAGGGGGCTAAAAGCAAGGCAGAAATTTCTTCTACAAATTACACTATCTTTGATACTAGGTTTTGCATTACTCAGCGCGATGACTCAGCCTGAGGTCCAACAAGCATTGCTCATTCCTTATTTAAAAGACACAAGTATATTTTTAAATTCCTTTTTATATTTAATATTGGTCATTTTAGTATTGGTTGGGAGTTCAAACGCTGTTAACTTAACTGATGGCCTCGATGGACTCGCAACCATGCCAGTTATTCTTGTAGCTACAGGGCTTTCTGTTCTCTGTTATGTATCTGGCAATATAATTTTTTCATCATACCTTCAGATCCCTTATGTCGCTGGATCCGGTGAGGTATTAATTATTAGTCTAGCTATCGCAGGCGCCTGCCTCGGATTTTTATGGTTTAACACATATCCTGCTCAAATTTTTATGGGTGATGTTGGATCATTGGGCTTGGGTGCGGGTCTTGGTTATATTGCATTGGTAATTAATCAAGAAATTGTCTTCATGATCATGGCTGGAATATTTGTACTAGAAGCCCTCTCAGTCATTATTCAGGTTTCATCCTTTAAGCTAACCGGTAAGAGAGTATTTAGAATGGCACCTATTCATCATCATTTTGAGCTAAAGGGATGGCCAGAACCCAAGATTATTGTGCGATTCTGGATTATTACTGTGATTCTTGTGCTGATTGGACTAGCAAGTTTAAAAATAAGATAAATGAAAAAAGATTATATAAATTCTTTGAAAAATAAAAATTGCTTAGTCATAGGCAGAGGAAAGACAGGCATTAGTGTTGTAAAACTTTTTGATCAGCACTCGATTAATTACAGAATTTATGACGAAGGGATGAAGGATCATGAGCTTATAAATAAAGCATTAATATCAAAAAAAGATATTGAATTAGAGGTAGGTTCTTTTGAATTGCTGATCACATCCCCAGGCATGCAAGTAGATGCACCTATACTTCAATTAGCAATGAAGCACCATATTCCCATTGTGACCGATCTGGATATTTTTTACTCTATTTATAATGGGCACATTACAAGTGTTACAGGCTCAAATGGAAAAAGCACCACATTAAAATTAATACAATTTCTAGATTTAAAGAAGGGAATAAAAACTCTGCTAGGTGGAAATTATGGAATTCCTGCGCTAGAACTTCCATATGACTTCTCAGGTAGTTCGGTTATAGAGATTTCAAGCTTTCAAGCAGAATTCCTAACTATATTTAATGCTGAAATTTCAGTACTTTTAAATATTTATGACAATCATCTTGATCGTCATAAAAATAAACAAGAGTATATTGATCTCAAGCGGAAGATTTTCTTAAGATCAAAAAGAGGGATCTACTGTTATGATGATAGAACAGTTAGGGATATTGGAAGTGAACATCCTAATGCTGTAGCATTTTCTATCTCAGAAAATATTGAAAATGGTTACTTTATTAAGAATCAAAATGAGCAAATATCTATTTTCTATAATAAAAATCTAGTTCAATTAATTGATCGGAATTCAAAGATTAAAGACCATGATTTGGTAAATTTATTGGCTGCATTTATTGTCAGCCATGAAAAAAATCAACTTTTATTACCTAAGAACTGTCTTCAAGATTGGCATCCGCTTAATTACAGGTACCAGGAAATTTTCACTAGTTCAAAGTTAACAGTAATTAATGATTCAAAGTCTACAAATCTTGAGGCAACAATTGCTGCTTTAAACGCAACAAGCGGTCCGATTGTCTTGATGATTGGTGGCAAAAGCAAGGGGCAAGATTTCAACTCCTTAATACCCTTAAGAGAGAAGGAAATTATAAAGATAATTGCGTTTGGAAGTACGTCTGAGGAGATAAAGCAAAAATTAGGCAAGTATTTTGAGATACATGTTGCCAATACGCTAAATAATGCTGTCGAAAATGCTGTCATTAATTTGGAGGCTCATTACACGATTCTTTTTTCTCCTGGATGTCCCAGCCAAGATATGTTCAAAGACTTTGAAGAGCGAGGAGAGAATTTTAAAGATTTAATTTTGGAAAAAGTAGCTTGAAAATTTTTGAAGAGTTAAAAACATTTAATTTTGATTGGATCTTATTGACCATATTTCTTGCTATCACTGGCTTGGGCCTAATTGCGCTTGCAAGTGCTTCGTTTGCCGTTGGGGTTAATGAGTTTGCAGATGCTTACTATTATCTTAAAAACCAAATGATTGCATTAGTTATAGCTTTAATTTTATTTCCAATTGTTGCATTAACGCCTATAAAAAATTATGAAAAATCCAGTTTAATTCTTCTTATCGTCGGCATTATTCTTTTGGTGCTAGTTTTTGTACCTGGATTGGGACAAACAAGAAACGGGAGCACAAGATGGATTGATCTAGGAATCATAACTGTGCAGCCTTCAGAGGTCGCTAAGCTATTCATAGGAATTTATTTTTGTAGTTATGCATACAGACACCAGGAAAAGTTGAGAACAACTTTTACAGGATTGCTGAGGCCACTCGGTATTTTAATCATCGCAGGTGGTTTGTTATTAAAAGAACCTGATTTCGGATCCTTTTTAGTCTTATCTAGCATTTTATTGGCTGTGCTATATGTTGGCGGAGCTAGATATCTTCATATGTCATTACTTTTTATCGGATTACTGTCACTATCTTATTTTCTTGCATTCTCCGAAGGCTACAGAATTGATCGTATAACGAGTTTCTTGGATCCTTGGTCAGATCCTTTTGACACTGGGTTCCAGCTGACACAGTCTTTAATGGCAGTGGGAAGCGGTGGCTTATTTGGTCTTGGTTTGGGCAATAGTGTGCAAAAACTTTATTATTTACCCGAGGCACATACTGATTTTGTTTTTGCAGTATTTGCAGAAGAGTTTGGCTTTATTGGAACATTATTGCTATTGCTATTATTTTTTAGTCTGATTGCAAGAATATTATTTTTATCCTCAAAGGCTATCAAGCAAGGACAATATTTTCATGGTTTATTAAGCTTCTTTTTAGGTATTTATTTAGCATCAAGCATCTTACTAAACATATCTGTGACTATTGGTCTTGTGCCTACTAAAGGCCTGACACTACCATTTTTCAGCTATGGAAGATCAAGCTATATAGTTTCAGTTTTAATTATTTTTGTAGTATTTCGTATTTTTCATGAGGTTGAGAGACATGTATTCATACAAAGAACACAAAAAGAATACAGACAGACTTTAATGGGTAAAGTTTAATGAGTGCTAAGCATATACTTATTCTTGCTGGAGGAACAGGGGGGCATATATATCCTGCAATAGCTTTAGCCAATACCTTTATAGAGCACAACCACACAGTAAGCTGGATTGGAACTGGCAATGACTTAGAGGAATCAGTGGTAAATAAAAAAAATATAAATTTTTATTCCATCTCATCAAAAGGATATAGGGGCAAGAGATTACTGAGCAAAATGATTTTTCTCCTAACTTTCCCTGTTCGGCTAATTAAAGCGCTTTTGATAGTTAAGCAAGTCAAGCCCGACGTTACTATTGGTATGGGCGGTTATGTAACTCTATTCGGTGGAATTATATCTAGAATATTTAGAATTCCATTAGTTCTTCATGAACAGAATGCTATTTTAGGGGGCACAAATAAAATTTTATTAAAATTAGCCTCGAAAGTATGTTTTGGCATTCCGTTAGATAGAAACCAAAATCATTCAATTAATTATAAAATTACCGGAAACCCAATTAGAGATGAATACTTAAATTTTAATAAACCTAACTCTGATCTATCAAATCCATTTAAGCTTTTAGTTCTTGGTGGCAGCCAGGGAGCATCATATCTAAATAAAAACTTGCCAAAAGTGATTGAGGATTTAGATCATCAAATGAAATTTGATATTGTGCATCAGTCGGGAGCAAATAAGCAGCACGAAGTTTCATATGAGGGTCTGGCTAATGTAACCTCTGCCAAAATTTATCCATACATGCATAATCCAGCGATATTTTATGAATGGGCAGACATCGTCATCTGTAGGTCAGGAGCTATGACTATTACAGAAATAATGGCTACCTCAAATTTAGCAATCTTTATTCCATATCCTCATGCCATTGAAAATCATCAATTTTATAATGCAAAAAAATTAGTTGATGGCGGTGCAGCTTTTCTGGTGGAGGAAGGTAATGACTTTAAACTACAAATCCAATTACTCCTTAGTAATATTTTCAAAAATAAAATCAATATTGAAAGTATGCGTAGAAAGGCGCGAACTATGTTTTATGCAGATGCGAATGAAACAATTATGAATATTTGTTTAGCAGAGGCCAAATGATAAATATAACCAAAAAAATTCATATGATTGGCATGGCAGGAGAGGGCATGAGCGGAATTGCTCAAGTGCTTAATTCTCAGGGCTATTCTGTGCAAGGTTCAGATTTAGCATTTGGCAATAAAAAATCACTTTTTGAATCAATGGGTATAAAGTGCTTTGATAATCATGACCCTAAAAATATTCAAGATGTAGATATCGCAGTCTATTCTGGAGCAATACCAGAAAATAATATTGAACTTTTAACATGCAAGGAGAGAAATGTCCCGCTACTGAGAAGAGCTGAGATGCTAGCCGAGTTACTTAATAATAAATATGGCATAGCAGTTTCTGGCTCCCACGGTAAAACTACAACCACCTCAATCATTGCTTTTGTATTGTCACATATGAAGCTAGATCCAACTTTTGTTATTGGAGGTAAGGTCAGTCAGTTTTCCTCTAATGCGAACTTGGGGAAGTCAGACATACTAGTCGTTGAAGCAGACGAGAGTGACGGCTCTTTCTTACACATGAAGCCAAAGAATATTGTTATAACAAACATTGATAATGACCATCTAGATCATTTCGATGGTTCTATCGATAACTTAAGAACAGCATTTAGAGAATTTGCTTTATTAACCCCATTCGATGGTCTAATTCTTGCAAATGGAGATTCAGATAATGTAAGGATTGCCCTTAAAGAAATTTCAAGAAAAGTCATCTACTTTGGCGAGAACAAAATTAATGACTATACCGTTAGTAATATTAAGATTAACAATGGCATAACCCACTTTGATCTATCCAAAGAGGGCGACTACATTAAAACCTTTCAAACAAAGCTACTAGGTAAACATAATATTTTTAATGCGCTGCCTGCAATAATTATTACTGAGATACTCAATCAACCCCTTGACGAGGCTTCAAAAGGGCTGGCTTTATTTGAAGGAGTTGATAGAAGGCTGGAATTTATTACTGCATCAAAAATTAAAGATAAGGACATAATGATATACAGTGATTATGCCCACCATCCAACGGAAATCAAGGTGACTCTAAAAGCGTTAAGAGAAAATTTCCCTGATAAAAAAATTATTTCGATTTTCCAGCCTCATAGGTATTCAAGAACGCACTTACTATTAGATGAGTTTGCGAAAGAAATATCAAAATTTGACAGTATATGTCTAGTGGATATTTACCCTGCCGGTGAAAATAATTTGTTTAATGTTCAATCAGAAGATCTTAGAGACCAAATAAATAGTATTTCAGAAAAAAATAAGGCGAGATTAACTACAAATAAATATATTTATCAGGATTTAGAAGAAGTAATTGCCGGGGAGAGCATTTTAGTATTTATGGGAGCTGGAGATATCCATCAGCAAGCATTAAATTTTAAATTGGAACTTGAGAGAAAATGCATAGCTTAGAGGATATGATTTTGCATCAAAAGCACTTAAAAATTCTCAAAAATGAGAGTATGTCAAAACATACATCATGGAGAATTGGAGGGAATGCTGACTATTTCTTTCAACCTAAAAATTTTGATGAAATCCAAGAAGTCTTATCTAACTTAAATGACAAAATACCAATCTATATGATTGGGTTGGGCTCAAATATTCTAGTCAAAGACTCAGGAATAAGAGGTCTTGTTATCTGTACCAAAGATATGAAGGAAAAGATAAAGCTAATAAATAATAAAGTCTTTGTACCATGCTCAATAAAATGTGGAGAACTTACAAGGTTTGGTATTGAACATAAACTAAGTCCAACAGTATTTTTTTCTGGGATACCAGGAACAATAGGTGGTGCTTTAGCGATGAATGCTGGTGCCTTTGGATTTGAAACCTGGGACTACGTAGAGAGCGTTAAACTAATTAATTCATCTGGGCAAATAGAAATAAGATCACGAGAGCAATTTGAAATAGGCTATAGGGAGGTATCCTTTAGCGATCAAGAATTCTTCCTCGAGGCTTGCTTTATATTTAAAAACCAAGCCCATTCCAAAGACGAATTAAGAAAAATAGTCTCAGTAAGAAAAGAAAAGCAACCTATTGGCGAAAAAAACTGTGGGTCTGTCTTTAAAAATACCAAGGATTATTTTGCGGGTGAGCTTATTGAAAAAGCTGGACTAAAAGGGTTGAGAATTGGTGGTGCTGAAATTTCAAATAAGCATGCTAATTTTATTAATAACCTTGAAGACGCATCTTCGAGAGATATTGAAGAATTAATCAACAAAGTAATTAAAGAAGTTGAGGCTAAATTTAAAGTACAGCTAGAAAAGGAAGTAAGAATTCTTGGATAGATGAGAACAGTAACATGAAAAATAGAAAAGCAAATAAAAAGATTAAGCCACAATTTCTTGATATTGAGATTAGTTATCTTGGTGTCTCGCTGCCAATTATCTTCTTGTCTGTATTTCTTTTCTATGGCCCAGACTTCTTAAATTATATTGATAGGGAAATTGAAGAAGTAGTGATCATAGGGGATTTTAATTTTGTCACTCCATTCGAAATAGAACAAATAGTTACTGAAGAAAATAATTTAAGCTTTTTTGGGATAAACCTTGAGGAATTACATCAAAAAGTGATGGCAATAGGCTGGGTCGATAAATTACAAATCACAAAGCAATGGCCAACCACATTAAAAATTGAGTTTACTGAACAGGTTCCTCAGGCAAGGTGGGGAACTAATGCATTAATTAATCAAAATTCTGAAATCTTTCCAGTCACCAATGCCGAGGACTTTTCGTTATTGCCGATGATCTTTGGTGACTCTAATGAGGTAGAGCAGATTTATGATACTTACTCCTCACTTAATCATAAAGCAGCTGATAGGGGTTTCACTATAACTGAGCTTAGCAAGAATGATAGGGGGGCTTGGTCAATGGTGATTGATGATAGCTTACAAGTAAATTTTGGTATTTCTGATATTAATAATGCAACAGAATTTTTTTTCTCAGATGTATATGAAGAAATATTTGAAACTATTAATAGCATCGAGAGAGTAGATCTGAGATATAACAATGGTTTCTCAGTTCGCTATAAAGATAATTTAAATCATGAGGACTTAGATACTTAGGAGATTAGGAAACATAAAATGCGAGACGATAAGAAAATAATTGCTGGCTTAGATATTGGTACTTCTAAAGTTGTAACTCTTGTTGCGGAGGTTAATCCAAATAACTCTATGGAAATTATTGGGTTTGGTATACAGCCTTCAAGAGGTCTCAAAAAAGGAGTAGTTGTTAATATTGAAGCAACCGTAAATTCAATTCAAAAATCAGTTGAGGAAGCAGAACTCATGGCTGGTTGTGAAATAAACTCTGTCTATGCCGGCATAGCGGGTAGCCATATAAGAAGTATTAATTCTCATGGTGTAGTTGCAATTAAGGATGATGAGGTAAGTATAGAGGATATAGATCGCGTTCTAGATGCAGCTAGAGCAATTGCTATACCAGCAGACCAAAGAATTTTACATGTATTACCAAAAGAATTTGTAATTGATAGTCAGGAAGGCATTAAAGAGCCAATTGGTATGTCAGGAGTAAGGCTCGAGACCAGAGTTCATCTAGTGACCGGCGCAGTGAGTGCCGCACAAAATATTGTGAAGTGTATTGAGCGATGTGGACTGATTGCAGAGGAGGTTGTACTCGAACAACTGGCATCAAGCTATGCAGTTTTAACTGAAGACGAGAGGGAGCTCGGGGTCTGTCTTGTTGATATTGGCGCTGGTACATCAGATATCGCTATATTTAAGGAGGGAGCTATTCAACACACGTCAGTTATTCCCATCGCAGGAGACCAAGTTACAAACGACATTGCAATCTCTTTAAGAACCCCAACCCCTAGCGCAGAGGAGATTAAAGTTAGATACGGTTATGCTCTGGCACAATTGGCACCTCCAGATGATTATATTGAAGTGCAAGGCGTAGGAGACAGGCCCTCTAAACGGATGGCAAGTCAGACTTTGGCTGAGGTTATAGAGCCAAGATATGAGGAATTATTTGGTTTGATTAGGGAGGAATTAAATAGATCTGGGCTGGAGGAAATCATTGCAGGGGGCGTAGTTCTCACTGGGGGTAGCTCAAAGATTCGAGGCTCAGTAGAGCTAGCGGAGGAGGTCTTCCATTTACCAGTTAGGGTCGGAAAGCCACAAAAGGTGCAAGGCTTAAAAGAAGTCGTGAGTAACCCAACTTATGCAACTGCAGTTGGTTTACTTTTATATGGAAAAGCGGAACTGGATGATACGAACAAAAGAGAAGAAGCAAAAGAAACATCAACTGCTTTATTTAAAATAAAGAGTTGGTTTAAAGGTAATTTTTAACATAAAACGGAGGAGTATATGTTTGAACTTATGGATAGATACAGTGAAAGTGCTGTAATTAAAGTGATAGGCGTTGGCGGCGGTGGCGGTAATGCAGTATCACATATGAGAAAGTCTGGTATAGATGGAGTTGGTTTCATTTGTGCCAATACCGATGCCCAGGCTCTAAAGCAGGTAGAGGGAAAGACAGGATTGCAAATTGGCTGCGGAATTACAAAGGGATTAGGTGCTGGTGCGAATCCTGAAATAGGCAGACAAGCTGCATTGGAGGATAGAGATAGAATACAAGAGGTGATATCAGGATCAGATATGTTATTTATCACTGCAGGACTAGGAGGCGGAACGGGAACTGGAGCCGCACCTGTCGTGGCTCAACTAGCCAAGGAAATGGGAATACTGACTGTCGCGGTCGTTACAAAACCATTTGCTATGGAGGGTAGCAGAAGGATGCAAATAGCAGATAATGGAATTGCGGAGCTTGAGAAGCATGTGGATTCTTTAATTACTATCCCTAACGAAAAACTAAGACAGGTTCTTGGGTCCGATACATCGCTATTAGATGCATTTGGTGCTGCTAATAAAGTGTTGCAAGGCGCAGTACAAGGAATCGCAGAATTGATTACAAGACCTGGATTAATCAATGTTGACTTTGCTGATGTGAGAACTGTTATGGCTGAGATGGGGATGGCGATGATGGGATCTGGTGTTGCTAATGGAGAGGATAGGGCAAGAAAAGCCACTGAATCTGCAGTCTACTCACCACTACTTGAGGATATTGATCTAAATGGTGCTAAAGGAATACTCGTTAATGTCTCTGCGAGCGAAAATTTATCCATTGGAGAGTTCCAAGAAGTAGGAGAGATCATTAAGCAATTCTCCTCTGAGGATGCGACTCATGTAATCGGTACCGTAATTGATACCGAGATGGGAGATGACATAAGAGTGACAGTTGTTGCCACTGGCTTAAAATCCATGTCAACTAACAGAAAAATACAAGAAGTCTCAAGAGATCGAAAAGATTACAGAGATCTTGATCAGCCCACTGTAAATAGGAATCGTAAAAGAGTTTCTGGTGAGGATGTTGCAGTCGAGTTTGAATCTTCTGAGGAGCCACTTGATGTGCCAGCTTTTCTAAGGAGACAAGCCGACTGATTTAGAATGATCTATCAACAGACTATTAATGGTGAGGTGAAGGCTTCAGGCGTAGGACTTCACTCAGGAAACTATATAGACATGAAGCTAATGCCTGCTCCTCCAAATACAGGCATTTGCTTTAGACGAGTCGATATTGAGAGTAAACCCACAACCAAAGCTAATATTGATACAGTGTCGAGCACCATGCTAGGCACGACTCTTGGAGAATCAGGATTTACAGTTGCGACTGTCGAGCATTTATTAGCCTCACTTCTAGGAATGGGGATAGATAACTTATTTATTGAGCTAAATAATGATGAGGTGCCTATTTTTGATGGAAGTGCCGCAAGTTTTGTTTTTTTAATACAAGAAGCAGGTATTCAACTACAGAAGGAGCCAAGAAAATATTTAAAAATTAAACAAAAAGTAGAGGTTATGGAAGGAGATAAGTATGCATCAATCATTCCCTACGATGGATACCGTATTAGATTAAAACTTTCATTTAACCATCCGGCTGTCGATGAAGAAAATAAGGATTATGAATATGAATTTTCAACTGACTCTTTTTTATCAAAAATTGCTTATGCCAGAACCTTTGGGTTTCTAAAGGATATTGAATCTTTAAGAGAAAAAAAACTTACCCTTGGGGGCAGTGTCGATAACGCCATCGTACTAGATGAAAATAATGTAATTAATATTGAGGGACTAAGATATAAAGATGAATTCATTCGCCATAAGATCCTTGATGTTATGGGTGACTTACATTTAGTGGGCGCGCCAATCCTAGGTTCTTTCTATGGAAAAAAAACCGGTCACTCCTTAAATACAGAGCTTGCAAAGAAAATCTTAGCAGATGAGAAGAATTTCGAGTGGGTCGTATTAGGTTAGCTGTTAAAACCCACAATTATTTTTACTTTTTCAGATTTAATTAAATCTTCAATTTCATATTTCAGTTTTGCGGCGACTGCTGATGAATTAAGGGCAATACATAAACATTCATCCTTATCATAATGCGCTGAGAGAAAATACTTTTGATAGGCAAGGGGCAATTGATTTTTGATTACGGAAGAAACTTCAGTTTGTCTGGATGCTTTGTTTAGTATTTCAGCTAAAATACCTTTACTTAAGAATTCATTTACTCTTTTTTCATTCATAAGAAATACTCATATACCCAAGAATATAAATTACTTTTATATATAATATCTACATAAATTTAGGAATTACCTTTGGAAACTTTGATCAAATTATTTTCCTCTATATTTGGAAGTAGAAATAGCAGAAATTTAAAGAGATACCAAAAAATTGTAGCTATCATCAATAAGATGGAGGCAACTTTAGAGTCCCTATCCGACGATGAGCTAGTCAATAAATCTAATCACCTAAGATCGCAAGCAGCAGAGAAAAATTTAGATGATCTTTTGCCTGAGGCATTTGCATTAGTAAGAGAGTCCTCAAAAAGAAAGCTAGGACTAAGACATTTTGATGTCCAAATTATGGGTGCTATTGCATTGCATGAAGGTAATATCTCTGAAATGCGAACGGGGGAAGGTAAAACATTAGTCGCAACCATGCCAGCATACCTAAATGCCCTAGCTGGAAATGCTGTTCATATTGTTACTGTGAATGACTATCTTGCCTCAAGAGATGCATCCTGGATGGGCGAGGTCTATCAAGCGCTTGGGCTTACCGTCTCGGTGATCAAGGCAGGAATGACCCTCGAAGAAAAAAGAATAGCCTATCAGGCAGATATTATTTATGGAACAAATAACGAATTCGGTTTCGATTATCTTAGAGACAATCTAGCTCAAAGGTCTCAGGACCAGGTTCAAGGAAATTTAAACTTTGCCATTATTGATGAAGTAGATTCAATTCTGATTGATGAGGCAAGGACTCCATTAATCATCTCAGGTCGATCAAATACCCAGGGAGATTTATATCAAAAAATTAATTCAATCTCTGGAAAGCTTAAAATGTATAGCCCTCCTGAGGGAAAACAAGACATGGATATTCAAGCAGGAAAGGTCTATGTTGTTGGACAGGAAGGATCGATGAATTTGGAATCAGCTGTTGGACTGGCTCAAAATAATAACCAACATTTAATTGAGACAGGAAAACAAAAAGGCCTCCCACTTTGTACCTTGGTCAATGCTGGAGACTTCACAATTGATGAAAAAACTAAACAAGCCTATCTGACCGAGGAAGGACACCTATTAGCAGAGGAAATTTTCAAGAGCGAGGGGCTCATTAAAGAAAACGAGACCCTTTATGACTATCAAAATATAAGACTCATGCATTACTTGGCTGCCTCTTTGAGAGCTCATCATTTATTCAAGAAGGAAATTGACTACATTGTTTCGGAGGGCGAAGTAGTCATTGTTGATGAATTCACAGGTAGAACGATGCCGGGAAGGAGGTGGTCTGATGGCCTACATCAAGCTATCGAGGCTAAGGAAAAGGTTCGTATCAAGGAAGAGAGTCAAACGGTAGCTTCGATTACTTTTCAAAATTATTTCAGAATGTATTCCAAGCTTTCAGGCATGACAGGAACTGCTGATACTGAGGCATTTGAATTCCAACAAATTTATGGCCTGGAAGTCATAGTGATTCCTACTCATAAACCCATGGTAAGAAAGGATCAGCCAGATCTGATGTACCTTACTCAATCTGGCAAATTTAAGGCGATTATTGATGATATCAAGAGTTGCATAGATAGAAAGCAGCCTGTACTTGTGGGCACTACCTCAATTGAGTCATCTGAATTTTTATCCTCAATTTTAACCAAAGAAGGAATTAGGCATAACGTTTTAAATGCTAAACAGCATGAGAAAGAGGCAACCATTATTGCTGAGGCTGGCAGACCCTCAAGCGTGACTATTGCTACTAACATGGCAGGTCGAGGTACAGATATTGTTCTTGGTGGTAAAGTTGATGATACAGAGGATGCGGACTGGAAGAATATTCATAACCAAGTAATTGATGCAGGAGGACTGCATATAATTGGGACTGAGAGGCACGAATCAAGACGTATTGATAACCAACTAAGAGGAAGATCTGGAAGGCAGGGTGACCCAGGATCAAGTCGCTTTTACCTCTCTTTAGAAGATAGCCTTATGAGAATTTTTGGTGATCCTGATCGGACTAAGAGATTGTTATCAGGGGCCGGTATGCGCGAGGATGAAGCGATTGAAAGTAAGCTTTTGACCAAGCAAATCGAGCGAGCCCAAAGAAAAGTTGAAGCCCATAACTTTGATATCAGAAAACAGCTTTTGGAGTTTGATGACGTTGCAAATGAACAGCGAAAAGTCATTTACCAACAAAGAGAAGATATTCTCTCTTTTGATAATATCAGTGAAATTGTTGTTGGAATTAGAGAGGAGGTAGTTTCGAATATCTTCGATGAATACATACCTGAGGATAAAATTGAAGCAGATTGGGATATTCCATCTTTAGAGCAAGTGATTAATAATGAATTTAATTTAAGCCTATCATTAGATGTGTATTTTTCCGCTCAAAACAAAAAGTTAATTGAAATTAAAGAAGAAATCATTGAGGAGGTAGAGCTTAGCTATATTCGAAAATGTGCTGAGTTGAGCAAAGAATTTATCGAATCACTTGAAAGAAGCATTATGATTCAACAGCTAGATCTTCATTGGCGAGAACATATTGCGGCTCTTGATGCACTAAGACAAGGCATACACCTAAGGGGTTATGCTCAAAAAAATCCGAAGCAAGAGTATAAAAGAGAATCTTTTGAAATGTTCACTGAGATGCTAGAGAGCTTTAAAAAATCTACGATTACTATGCTGTCTAAGGTGCAATTTAGATTTAATGATGCTGAACAATCTATCCTGAATAAGCCCTCACAAGCTGAGACTTTGAATTCTGTAAAACCTGAATTTTCTGTCATTGCAAATCAGCCAAAGCAACAAATTTCAAGGAGGTCTCAACAGCCAAAGCCTGAGACTTTTGTAAGAGATGAGGAGAAGGTAGGGAGAAATCAACCATGCCCATGTGGTTCTGGGAAAAAATTTAAGCATTGCCATGGCAAGCTATAGTGCCTAATTTTATTCAAGTATCAATTTTCATTTTACAAAATAAGCATGGCCAGATTTTACTGTCTTTAAGAGATAGCCAAAAGGAACTTCCGAATCAATGGGAGTTTCCTGGTGGAAAGGTTGAGAGGCATGAAGGACCCTATCAGGCTTTATTAAGAGAGGCTCGAGAGGAGCTTTCTATAAAAATAAAATCCTCAGAATTTTTGATGCAATATTTTTTTTCCTATAAGGATCTATTTGTCCATTTGTATGTTTGGTTGATAAAAGAATTTGAGGGAAATGTAAATGCAAATGAGGGTCAGGAATTAAGGTGGGTTAATGTTAAGGAGATTTATGATATTCCTTATCTAGAGGGTGATAAGAAAATATTGGATAAACTATCAAATCATTCCAATTAAAAATTCAAGCTCCTGATCAATCTGTAATGGTTTGTCTTCATCATTTGTAGAGCAAAATCTAATAATAATTCTATGTCTACCTGCGCTTATCTCAGGAAAGTAAAGATTATTTTTATCAAGTCCAATTCGTACCAAGCCTAGATTAGAGTTTTGATTTAATTGATGATTATAGACGCCATCATTAGTATAGACAGGCTCAAGTTCAATCCATTCTCTATTGAGCCAAAGTATAAAAATAACCACATCACCAAGCACCTGAAGATTTGAAAGCCATTTTGATAATCTTCTTGTTTTTTTATCTTGAGGAAATCTTAACCAATTATGAAATTCTGGCAAATCAAAAGAGAGCAGCCCTCCAGGAGCGCTAATTCTATGTCGAATGTTATTTAATAGCTGAGAACTTTTAAGGGTAGCAACAAAGTTATTATCTATATCATTAAGCTCATCTTTGAGCGCTCTTATCTTGTTGAGTAATTTATTTGTTTGCTCAACATCAGTATCTGGATATTTTAATATATGACTTAATATGTTTGATTTTGTATCAAGCTCTTTAAGCACTTCATTTTTAATATCACTCCTTTCGATCAGCTCTATAATTTCAACCAGTAGTGATATTCCAGATCGATAGCTGAATTCATGTTCTTGATCAAGATGAAATAAAATTTGGTTCCAGAGAAACTCATAGCGCAATAGTAATCTCATTCGTTCGGTAAGAGGGTGCTCAAAGAAGAAATGATTATCCATTAATGACTAAAATGATTATGTAATTCTTTTATTTGCTTGTTAATTAAGATAGTTTCTTGCTCTGTATCGATAATATAATCAGCTCTTACCTTTTTTGACTCAATCTCCAATTGTGCATCAATCATCTTATTTGCCAGGCTATCGCCTATGTTATCCCTTTTTGTGAGTCGATCCAATTGAGTTTTGCGGCTACAGTAGGCAACAATAATTATGTCCATATCATCTTCAATCTTGCATTCATACAAAAGGGGAATCTCGATGAGAACATACTTCCCTTTAAAATTATTTATTTCAATGAAGATTTGCTCAAGGATAATTGGATGGAGTTGCTGCTCGAGACTTTTTCTTAAATGCTCATCTGCAAAGACGCGCTCCCTAACAGCAGTTCTATTTATTGATTTTTCATTAAGAAGAATATCTTTTCCCATTAGGCTTACGAAAATATCAAAGCCTTTATTGGGATATTTTGATATTTCATGAGATATTTCATCAGCACTGATAAAATTAGCACCTAAATCTTTAAATGCTTGAGCTACATAGCTTTTTCCAGTGGCTATACCACCCGTTAATCCAATTTTGAGCATCAAAAATACTAATCAGTCATTCGGCAATAAAATTACATTACACTAATTTTTGCCTAATTGATAAGATTCAGCGAAAATACTGTCTTTAAATAACTAATAGGCACACAAATTGAATCTTCACGAATACCAATCCAAAGAAATTTTTGCTAAATATGATATTCCTGTCCCAAAGGGAATTGTTGCAGGTTCTGCAGATGAAGCAGTCAGTGCTGCAGAAAAATTAGGGGATGGCATATGCGTGGTAAAGGCGCAAGTACATGCTGGCGGCAGAGGTAAAGCCGGTGGGGTAAAACTAGCTAAAAATTTAAATGAAGTCCGTCAGTATAGTGATGACATGTTAGGCAAAAGGCTTGTTACCCATCAATCATCCTCAGAAGGATTGCCTATCAATCAGGTTTATATTGAGAAAGGCTCTGATATCGATAAAGAATTTTATTTAAGTTTAGTTGTCGATAGAGCCTCAGAAAAAATTATTGTTATGGCCTCTGCGGCTGGCGGTATGGA
>Ga0255751_10000960_pt1 | contig 27460 bp, 51 predicted proteins | sample 071ome_20_FD_179951 | JGI IMG/M metagenome (GOLD analysis project Ga0255751, IMG submission 179951) | Coastal salt marsh microbial communities from the Groves Creek Marsh, Skidaway Island, Georgia - 071412BT metaG (version 2) | ecosystem: Environmental > Aquatic > Marine > Intertidal zone >... | reverse complement strand
ATATGTTCTTCAAATGTCACAACTGTGGCGAAGGCAAGACTGTCGGTACATTTCTTAAAGACATAGATGGTGAATTGTTCAAACAGTATGTCGTTGATCGGTATAAAGGTTCTGTATCTACCAATGTGAAAGAACCAGAGTTTGAATTTAAACCTGTTACCTTTGTTGACAAGCCTTTACGAGGGTTAAAATCATTCGACAAACTTCGAGAGCATCCTGCGTTCAGTATTATGCAACAAAGATGTATACCAGAGGAGTTTCACTCTAAGTTGTATCTTGTCAACAAGTTTTACACCTATGTGAATAACTTGATACCAAACAAGTTTCCGAAGATTGAGAATGATCACCCTCGTTTATTAATACCTTTCTTTGATGCAAAAAACAAAATGTTTGCATTTCAAGGTCGTTCTTTTGGTAATGAAACCCCTAAATACATAACTATACGATTAGATGATAAACAGAAAAAAATATTTGGTTTAGATCGTCTGAACACAGACAAACATCTATATATAGTAGAAGGTCCAATTGACAGTCTATTTATTAATAACTGTATTGCAATGGCGGGTGCGGACTTAGAACTAGATTATGATAAAAACAAATGTACAGTTATTTTCGATAACGAACCTAGAAACACAGAGATATTAAAACGTATGAATAAAGTAATCGAGCAAGGTTATCCTATTTTTATTTGGCCAAGTGAGATTACACAAGAAAAAGATATCAACGATCTAGCACTATCGGGTTATACAAAACAAAAGATTCAAAAACTTATCGATGACAATACCTATTCTGGTTTGTCAGCAAAACAACAATTTATTAACTGGAAAAAGAAGTAGGAGAGAACTTAATGGCAGATGAAATCTACGTTGTCAAACGCAATGGGCGTGGAAAAGAAAAATTAGATATTAACAAAATACATGATATGATGCAACACGCTTGTGAAGGTATATCGGGAGTATCATCATCACAAGTACAAATGACATCGGGATTACAATTTGCCGATGGAATGTCCACAGATGATATTCAACAAATATTAATACGTTCTGCTTCTGATTTGATTTCATTAGATGCACCAAACTATCAATATGTCGCTGCCAGACTATTGTTATTCAGTTTAAGAAAATCACTATTCAATCGTTTATGGGATCATCCTAAGTTATCAAAACAAATTAATGATGGTATTGCCAAAGGTGTTTATGACCCTCAAATTAAAGAATGGTATTCAGAATCAGAAATTGATCGAATGGATCAATGGGTAGACCACGAAAGAGATTTCATTTTTACGTATGCAGGTCTTAGACAAGTGATCGACAAATATCTAGTGCAAGATAGAAGTTCAGGTCAAGTCTTTGAAACACCTCAGTTCATGTATATGTTAATTGCCGCTACACTATTTGCACATTATCCAAAAGAAACGAGAATGAATTATGTTAAAAGATATTATAACGCTATATCAAAACACTTTATTAATATTCCTACTCCTATTATGGCAGGTGTTCGTACTCCTCTCCGTCAGTATGCTTCGTGTGTGTTGGTGGACAGTGATGACACTCTCGGTTCAATTTTTAGTTCCGATATGGCGATCGGTCGGTATGTTGCTCAACGTGCAGGTATTGGAATCAATGCAGGCCGTATCAGAGGCATTAACAGTAAAATACGTGGTGGCGAAGTACAGCACACTGGTGTCATTCCATTTCTTAAAAAGTTTGAGGCAACCGTTAAGTGTTGCACACAGAATGGTGTACGTGGTGGTAGTGCGACAGTGCATTTCCCTATTTGGCACCAAGAAATAGAAGATATTATCGTTCTAAAAAACAATAAGGGCACCGAGGATAACAGAGTAAGAAAATTAGATTATTCTATTCAGATTTCTAAATTATTCTACTCTAGGTTCATTAAAAACGAGGAAATCACACTGTTTTCCCCACATGAAGTACCTGAACTGATGGATGCATGGGGTACACCAGAGTTTGATGAACTCTATGAAAAGGCAGAAAGAAAGACTTCAGTAACAAAGAAAAAGATCAAGGCATATGATTTATTCATGGACATTCTCAAAGAACGTGCAGAAACAGGTCGTATCTACATTATGAATATTGATCACTGTAATGATCATAGTTCTTTCAAAGACAGAGTATGGATGTCAAACTTATGCCAAGAGATTACATTACCAACAGATCCTATCGAACACATTGATGGTGAAGGTGAAATTGCATTGTGTATTTTAAGTGCAATCAATCTTGGTAAGATGACCAGTAAAGATATGATGGAAGAATATTGTGATTTGGCAGTTCGTGGTTTAGAAGAACTCATTGATCATCAAAACTATCCTGTTGAAGCTGCAAAGAAATCTACTTTGGCAAGACGTTCACTAGGTATTGGTTATATTGGTCTTGCACACTTTTTGGCAAAGAACGGTGTGAAGTATGATGATCCTGTTGCATGGAAATTAGTTGATGAATACACAGAGGCATTTCAATACTATCTTTTAAAAACATCAAATGAGATTGCAAAAGAAAAAGGTAAATGTGAATACTTTGAACGAACAAAATATGCAGACGGCATTCTACCAATCGATACTTACAAGAAAGAAATTGATAAACTTGTTGATAGAAAACTATCATATGATTGGGAAACATTAAGAAAAGATATTCAAGCACATGGTTTAAGACATTCAACATTAACTGCACAGATGCCAAGTGAATCATCAAGTGTTGTTTGTAATGAAACAAATGGTATTGAACCACCAAGAGATTATCTATCAGTAAAGAAGTCAAAGAAAGGTCCATTAAAACAGATTGTACCAAGTTTTCCAAGACTACGAAACAACTATACTTTACTATGGGATATGAAATCAAATGAAGGTTATATCAATATTGTTGCAATGATGCAGAAATACTTTGATCAATCTATCTCTGGTAACTGGTCATACAATCCAGAAAACTATGAGAACAATGAAGTACCATTGTCAGTCATGGCAAAAGATTTATTGACTACATATAAACTAGGTTGGAAAACATCTTATTATCAGAATACATATGATGCAAAGAAAGACTTAGATGAACCACAACATGACATTGGTTGGAAAGATAATGTACCAACTGATGATGCACCAACTGATGAAGCAGACTGTGAGGCGTGTGCGATATAATGTACACTGATGACGATCAAGTATGGCCTGAACTAGAACGTGATGATCTTTGGGTTTACGATAAACTCATATTATCACGTAAGTTAGGTTATCAATGTGGTCCTGCAGATATTGATGTACCCCAACCAGGAAACTACATTGTTCGACCAATTACAAATCTTGTTGGATTAGGATTGGGTGCAAAGAAGATGTGGTTAGAAAAAGAAACAGGTCATTTACCACCAGGACACTTCTGGTGTGAATGGTTTAGTGGTCAGCATTTAAGTGTTGATTATGAATATGGTAAATGCAAATTGTCAGTTGTTGGTCATCGATCAACAGATGATTTAACGAAATGGGATAGGTGGGAGAAAGTAAATTACTACATGGACTTTCCCTCTATTCTGTGGAAATTTAAAGACTTTCCAATTGTGAACTGTGAGTTCATAGGAGGTAAACTAATCGAGGTTCACTTTAGAGAGAATCCTGATTTTAAAAATGGAAACAGTGAGTATATTCCTGTATGGGAAGGACAAGAAATAAACACACCAGAAGGATATACATACATAGAAAACAAAGACGTACACGGAAGAATAGGAGCATACATTAAATGAGCAGTGTTTTTAATAGAAACGAGGTTGACTTTACAAAACAACCTATGTTCTTTGGCGAAGAACAAAATACACAACGATACGACCAATTCAAATATCCAATATTTGATAAACTAACACAACAACAATTAGGTTACTTTTGGAGACCAGAAGAAGTTTCACTACAAAAAGATAGAAATGATTTTCTTACATTAAGAGATGAACAAAAACATATCTTTACATCCAATCTAAGATATCAAACATTATTGGATTCTGTACAAGGTCGTGGTCCTGCGATTGCATTTGTACCATTCTGTTCACTACCAGAACTTGAAGGTTGTATGATTGCATGGGATTTTATTGAAACTATTCACTCACGTTCTTATACTTACATCATTAAGAATGTATATCCTAATCCTGCAGACGTATTTGATAATATTCTCAAAGACAAACATATCTTAGAACGTGCAGAAGCAGTGACAAAGACATATGATGAACTGATTGAAGCGGGTCATCGATATGCATTAGACGGTAAAGGTTCAACAAAAGAACTCAAAAGAAAACTATGGTTGGCAATGACCAATGTGAACATCTTAGAAGGATTACGTTTCTATGTTTCTTTTGCTTGTACATTTGCATTTGGTGAATTAAAGTTAATGGAAGGTAGTGCAAAGATTGTTTCTTTTATTGCAAGAGATGAATCTTTACACCTACAAATATCTCAACGTATCATTAATAATTACAGAGAGTATGAAAATGATAAAGAAATGTTAGAAGTTATCAAAGAAGAAGAACAACACGTAATTGATATGTATGCTGATGCTGTTCAACAAGAAAGAGATTGGGCAAACTATCTATTCAAAGATGGTTCCATGATCGGTCTGAATGATAAACTACTACATAACTTTGTAGAATTTATGGCAAACAAAAGAATGAAGGCAATCGGATTAAAACCAATCTATGATCAACCTGCAAATCAGAACCCATTACCATGGACTGATCACTGGTTAAACAGTCGTTCTTTACAAAACGCACCACAAGAAACAGAGATTGAATCTTATGTGATTGGTGGCGTGAAACAAGATGTGAAAGAAGACGAGTTCAAAGGCTTCGAATTATAATGCCTAAGATACACCACGAATGTGAGGAATGTAATAACGCATATATAGTTATTACAAAAGAAGATGTAGATGTACGATTCTGTCCTCACTGTGGTGAAGTTGTTCACCTTGATGAAGAATATGAAGAAGATGATGATGAGTAATTATGAAAACACAAAGTGCAAAAGCAAAAGGTAGAAGACTTCAACAAGAGTTTCGTAAACTTCTTATCGAAGAATTAAATATACATCCTGAAGATATTGAAAGTCGTTCAATGGGTGCAGGTGGTGAAGACTTAATTATGGCACGTGCTGCCAGAGAGAAATTTCCATATTCAATCGAAGCAAAAAATGTTGAAAAGTTAAATGTTTGGTCAGCATATGAACAGGCAGAATCAAACAAAGGTAATTATGAACCTATCGTTGTGATGCGAAAGAATAATAAAAAGGCATTAGTTGTTATTGATGCTGAATATTTTGTGAAATTACATAAAGATAATGAATAAAACATTTATTACAGGTGTAGATAGTACACACGAATGGTTATTGAAGTGGTGGTATAAAAAATTAGTTGCAAACAATCCCGACATTCATGTAACTATTTGTGATTTTGGTATGTCTGATCATGTTCGTCAATGGGCACAAACACACGCCGATCATTTCATTACATATCCTAAACATCCTCAAAATGCATGGTTTCACAAAACACAATGTTTAATTGATAGTAAGTATGAATGTACTTGTTGGATTGATGTTGACTGTGAGATATTGAAAAACATACAAGATGTGTTTGATTATGCACAACCAGGTAAGATATGTCTAACAAAAGATTGGGTTAGAGAAGGTGCAAGACCAAATCAAACTTGGTGGGCAACAGGTTTTAATCTCATTAAAGGTTATTCTGATTTATTATATGATTGGCATAGTATTTTAAAACAAGCAAAAGTTCGTGGTGACCAAGAAGCATTACACGAATTGATGATGAATAATCCTGTACGAAATAAAGAAGTCATTGAACTACCACAAATCTATCAATGGTTGAGAATCTCATTACAAAAAGGACAAGACACACCAGAAAAACGAGTGATGCATTGGACAGGTCCTGTCGGTAAGAAACATATTAAAGAAAGGTTAATGAATGAAGACGATAACAATTTTAACACCTAGTCGTAATCGACCACAAAGACTAGATACGTTTGTTCGTTCTGTCTATGAAACTGCTGATAAACCTGAACGAATTGAAATTCTAAATTATATTGACAGTGATGATCCTGCAATAAAAGAATATAAAGAATATGAAGACACTTATGTCAAAGAAATGTATGAGTTATTAAACTTTAGAAATCTTTATGGACCACCAATGTCAGTATCAAAATCATGGAATGAACTAGCAAAAATATCATTAGGTGATATAATGATTATGGGTAATGATGATTTAATATATAGAACAGAGTATTGGGATACAACAGTAGAAAATGAATTAAGAAAATATCCAGACAACATTTACTGTGCCTGGTTTGAAGATAAAATTAACGGACCAAAACATTGTGCATTTCCAATTATAAGTCGAACATGGTATGAAACGGTTGGTTATTTTGCACCAGGTGTATTTAACTTTGGATATAATGATACATGGGTATTTGATATCGCAAAGAAAGTTGGTCGAACACATTTTATCAAAGATGTTGTAGTAGAACATATGCATTTTAGTAAACAAAAGGCAGAGTTTGATGATACCTATGCAAGAAATCGAACACAAGAAAAAGGTAATCTTTATGCAAAAGATAAGATTATCTTTGAAGATACAGACAAACAAAGACAAGAAGACGCAAATAAATTAAAAGATATAATTAAAAGAAGTTGGTAATGTATAAGATCGCAGTATATAGAATACACTATGGATTAGATTTTTTAGAACAATCTGTCAAGTCTATCATTAATGATGTTGATTGGGTTTATATTTTTCATTCATCATATCCTTGGTCAAAAAGACAATCACTATCTTATCTAGGTGAACATATTAAACTACCTAAATTAGAAGAAAATGTTGAATCTTTTGTTGATCAAAAATTTCATAATAAAATAACATATGTTGCAAAAGAATATGAAAAACCAGATAATCAATATGCCGATATGTATCATTATATTAGAAAACATTATCATAGTCAACATCCACAGACTTTGATGATGGAACCTGATATGGTATTTGCACCAGGTGACGCAAAGAAATTACTAGAATATGAAGGTCCTCATGTGAGTACAAAACAAATTGAATTGTGGAAAGGTATGCATCATCGAGTTCCACAAAGAGAACGAGTGGGTCCTACTTTATGGAATGAAGAACCTAAAACAACTTTAAAAGGAACATATCAAAATATTATAGTTCATCCTACAATACAGAATTATAATTTTGGTTTTTGTTTATCAGAAAAGATTATGTTGTATAAACATTTAGTCGCAATTATGGGTTCTAGGGACATAGGAGATTCTATACCAAATGAACGATGGTATGAAGATAAATGGTTAAATTGGAAACCAGAAATGACAGATTTAGAGATTTGTGAAAAACACAAAAATCACATTAAACAAATAGAAAAGTTTGACCCACCGTCAAACATATTGGAGTATATGAATGGTTTTGAGAATAAAGGAATATAACGAAGTACGAGTTATAGACCAGGATCATGTGAAGATTGGTTTATACGAGAAAGAAGGACAATACGTTATTCATCGTTATGCGGCTAGAGGAAAGATTAACAACTTTGTTGCAAACTATGAATTTATTGATAACAATAACGTATCACATTTAAAACCGATTGATTTAGAACACGGTAATAAAATATTAGACAAAGTAGAAAAAGGTGTTAAATATTCAAACATCTTTATTTTTTATGATGAAAAATCAGATGATACTAAACTACCTGATGAAAGAAGTGAACAAGAACACAAATACACATCAACAGGTATTAAGTTCTGGCGTCACCAAGAACAAATGTTTAATTATAAGAATGGTGATCCCAATACAATTATTTCTACTCACATATCTCCTGAAGGTGCTTGTAATTTAAAATGTCCCTATTGTAGTGTGACATACAGAGATACACATAGTCGTATACCAATGGAGATTATTCAGGACTATGTAACAAAATTAAAGACGAGAGGCTTAAAGGCAGTCATATTAACAGGTGGTGGAGAACCAACTGCATATAAACATTTTAATGATTTAGTGCGTTGGTTGAAATCACAAGACTTATCAGTTGCATTAATTACAAATGGTTCTGAACAGTATTGGAAACGCATCGATGAAGATGTTTGTAAGATGTTTTCATGGGTTCGTGTTTCAATTAATGTATTTAAAGATTGGGATAAAAGAATAGGATTGCCTTTAGAAAAATTTGATACAGAAAAAACAGTGATCGGTTGTTCAATGGTCTATACAGTTGAACATGAACTGTCTGAAGAAGTGATGGCAGATAGAGTTGGTTTATTAAACAAAGTGTCTAAAGTTGCTGATAAATGTGGTGCAAAATATATTCGTATGTTACCGAACTGTTTATTAGAACAAGAACATTTGATTCGACAACACAAGTCATTAGACAATGTTTTAGAACAAATTGATGACACAAGATTCTTTCATCAATACAAAGTACATGGTGCTCCAAAATCTGGTGTATGTCACCAATCATACTTTAGACCATATCTGAGTGAAGAAATACACAAAGAAACAGGTGTTGCAGGTACAGTCTATCCTTGTGATAGTGTTGTATTGAATGATACTTATCAGTTCTTTGCTGAAGAATATCAACTGTGTCATGCAAGTGATATCTTAGATTACTTAGATAAAAAGATTAAACCAAAGTTTGATCCGAGAGAAAGATGTAAAGGTTGTGTCTTTACAGATAATGTTAATATGTTAGATGATTGGGCAAATGGTAAAATCGATAGATTTGACGAGTTCAAAGACCCATTGATGCATGAGGAGTTTGTATGATCAAAGCAGATTATTATGATGAGAATTATTTTGAACGTGGTGCTGAAGTGGGTAAATCTTTATATTCACACTATCGTTGGATGCCTGAACTCACAATACCAATGTGTCATCACATTGTACAGTATTGTAATATCAAAAACGAGAAAGTATTAGACTTTGGTTGTGCCAAAGGTTTCTCTGTTTATGCATTACGATTATTAGGTATCAATGCATATGGTGTTGATATGTCAGAGTATGCAATTAGTGAGGCACCAAGGGCAATAGAAAAACGAGTTAAAGTAATAAAACAATATGAAGATTTTGATCAACAGTATGGTTTAATACTTGCAAAAGATGTCTTAGAACATATACCATATGAAGATATAGAAAAACAATTAAGAATATTTTATCGAAGTGGACAGAAAGTCTTTATCATTGTACCACTTGGAAGTGACGGAAAATATTTTATAGATAGTTATGAATCAGATAAAAGTCACTTTATACGAGAAGACTTAGATTGGTGGACTAAACAAGTAGAGGATGTCGGTTATACAATCACAAAATCAACATATGATTTAGGACCATTTAAAAAGAACTGGCAGTTCAATCCAAAAGGCAATGGATTAATTATAGGAGAAAAGAAATGAAAGTTGGATTTGTTGGTCTAGGAAACTTAGGTAGAGAAGCTGCCGAAGTCATGGCCGAGCATTATGATGTTATAGGATATGACATTAGAAAAGTAGAAACTACGATTAAAGTATCAAGTAGTTTACAACAAGCAGTAGATGATAGAGATATAGTATTCTGTGCTGTGCAAACACCACACGATTCAGACTATGACGGAAGATATCCGACAAGTCATTTACCACCAAAAGATTTTGATTATAGTATAGCGATTAATGCTATACAAGAAATTGATAAGTATGTCAAACCAGAAACAATGATTGTTTTAATTTCAACTTGTTTACCTGGCACTGTAAGAAATAAGATTGCACCACTAGTAAAGACTGGTCGATTCATTTACAATCCATATTTAATTGCTCAAACAACAGTGAAATGGGATATGAAGAATCCTGAAATGATTATTATCGGTACAGAAAACGGAACTGAAACAGATGAGGCATTAGAGTTATTTAATTTCTATAAACCAATCTGTGAAAGAAATACACGAGTAGAAATTGGTACATGGGATGAAGCAGAAGCAATTAAGATTTTCTATAATACTTTTATCACTACAAAATTATGTTTAGTAAACATGATCCAAGATTGTGCGATGAAAGTTGGAAACATCAACGTTGACATTGTGACTACTGCATTGAAAGATTCGACAATGAGAATCATGGGTCCAAGTTATATGAAAGCAGGTCTTGGTGATGGTGGTGGATGTCACCCACGAGATAATATTGCTTTAAGATGGTTGGCACAAGAATACAACTTTGGTTATGATATCTTTGATGCAATTGTTCAAGTCAGAGAACTACAAGCAAAAGAAATGGCAAAGTTTATGGTCGAACAAAACGAGAATGAGATAGTCATTCTTGGTACAGGTTTTAAACCAAAGACAGATCAGTTACATGGGTCACCTTCTATACTTGTAGGATATTATTGTGAACTATTGGGTAGAAAGGTACACTATACCAATGACACAAAGAACATTGAACCAGATTTAGAGAATAGTAAATACACATATCTCTTAGGACATTTTGACGGTACATATGATGATTACAACTTTGCAATTGATTCGACAGTCATTGATCCTTGGAGAACATTTAAAAACGAATCCAGACCAGATTTAAAGGTCATTCCTTACGGAAATACACGTAAAAAGTAATAATATATTACGAATTGGGGGTGTGCAGATTGTCGCACCCTCAAAACCCCTTATTTTTCAACAATAATAAACTCAAAAAAATTTAAAATAATTATTGACATCTGGTCTTTTTTCCTGTAATCTGAATACATGATTAAAAGTCAGAAATCAGTTCTTGCAAAAAAAGATGTATTGACCGACAATGCAAGACATAATCAATTACAATACATCAAAAACACATCTAAAACTGTTCGCAGACAACATGATAAAAGAGTTGTTGAGAACGAGATTTTAGATTATTATGATACTGGTGATTCATGGTCACCTATTCAGAAACATTCTTACAATTTCCATGTTGTTTATCATAGAGGTTATGATGATCCTGAAGATGGTTATTTTGAGAATAGTTGGACTGTTTTTAGAAACATTCCTTTCAATTATAACAGATTACAATCTCTTACCAAGAAAAAGAAGATGATTAAATCATATTGTGATAAGAAATATGCAGAATATGATAAGGTAAAACCTTCTAATTATGTTGGTAGTAGAGTGACTATCCTGTATGATGATGAGTATTATGCCACATATGCAGATGTATTTGGTTCTGATTTACCAGGTGCAGATAGTTATTACCATGATTATGGTCAAAACATTGATTTTATGTTAAAATATGATTTTGTACACTATTGTCGCACTCCTAAAAAAGATGTTGACAATCAAGGAAAGGTGTGTTAGAGTTTAGATATGATTGAACAAATAATGACACTAGAAAATCTCAAAAGATTACTTGAAGTTGCCAAAGAGATTAGAGGTTCTAAAAAAGTTGGTTGGCAAGAGAAGTATCTTATACTAGAAGGTGAGATTATGAGATTACAAGAACATCTAACAAAAGAGTTTTTAATTGCAGAAGCAGAATTTGAAAAAGAAAACAGAAAGGTATTACATTAATGTTTAAATTAAATCAACAAACTACTATTATTATATTATTATTTTTATTAGTCCTAAAACAGTACGGAGTATTATAATGAACAAATTAGATTATGCTCAATTTGAATACGAACAATACGAACCAAGTACATTTAGAAACGTATTAGTAAATCTTGCAAACGAGAGTTACAATGCCTATGCAAAAGGTTTGATAAAGAACAGACAATATGGTTCTGAAGTCCTTGCAGGTGTTGAAGAAGTCGCAAAATATTTCAATGACAGATGTACTATCGGTCAAAGAATGGATGTTAACTATGACACAATCATTGACGATTTGATGTTGTATGTTGATGAGAACAACGCAAAACTTGCCGCTTGGGCATTAGTCAGATAGGAGAGAATATGATTAAATTTTTGTTTATTATATCATTCATTTCATTATTTGCCTCTATTGGTTTTATAAATGAAATGGGTACTACTAATTGGACATATGTTGCTATTTCAGCATTTATTGGTGTGTCCGCATTTATCCACGCATTAATTACAATGATTCAACATGATAAGGAGCTTGACAATGAGTAAAAAATCTGATACAGTAAAATACAAATTTACACATTTAAAGAAAATATTAAAAGAAAAGTATGGTTGGATTTCTTTTCCACTAGTAACAAAAAATTCAATTGTGACTACAAATTGGGAAGGTGAACCAGTTAAACAATTAAAATTATAATGGGCTTAATTTATATTCGACAGAAAACAAAAAAGAGAAACAAGTTACCTCTAACTGATTCTCTCAAAAAGGCAAGAGAAGATCATGCAGAATATCTTAAATCTCTTGGGTATAAGAAAATACCAAGGTCAGAATATACTGCCTTTAATGACATCAACACATTGAACGCAGACAGAACAAGAAGAACAATAGTTGTTGAGAAGAAAATAGTTCCTCATATGGGTAATGGGGCACCAAAAAGAAAACGTATTGAACATAACTTCACAGTGGCACCTGCATACAACAAGGGTGCATATCAAGTTATTAGTAAAGATGATATAAAGGACATAGGTAAATGAGTGGATTACAAGAAAGTTTTAGAGATTTATTATCCAGAACTTCAGTTGAAAATGAATTAGAACTGAACTACTGGTCAGGAAAGTTTCGTGGTAAGATACCAAAGAGTGTTAAACATAGAATGGAAAAGTTGAAATACATTTTATCATTACAGTATCAAGCAATGAAAGAAAAAGAAAAACAAGAAAAAAAGGAGAGTGAAAATGCCTAATTGGTGTAGTAATAATTTTGGCCTATCAGGACCAAGAGAAAAGATAGAAGAAATCTATAATCAGATTACTTCGAAAGATGAAAGTAAAGGTTTATTGGATGCCTTAGTTCCAATGCCACAAGAAATTAGAGATACATTTAAAGAAGGTTCTGAAACACAAGATTGGTATTCATGGAGTATTGATAATTGGGGTACAAAATGGGAAGTCAATGGTGAAGGACTAGAACTGCAATTAGATGGTGATAGTAATGAAGCATCAATCAATGGATACTTTGATAGTGCATGGGGACCTCCAACACAGGCATACGATACATTCTTAGCAAATAATGAAGATTGTTCAATATACGCTTCGTATGAAGAACCTGGTATGGACTTTGCAGGTATCTATGATGATGGTGAAATTAAACATTTAGATGGTCTTATGGATATTGCAAAAGAAGTTATCCAAGATGATTTAGAGAAAAGTGATAATGAACTCTTTAATGAACTAGATGATGAGTTTGATATTGTAGAAAGAAACCGTGATTGGATTGAAGAAGAAATGGAGAATGAAGATGCCTAAAGAAGTAAAACCGTTAGAAATGATACACAGAGAATGGTCAGAAATGAAAGATTCTGATTCAGAAACTATTATCAAATGGTTAAAGAAACATCAACGTATGGAATTACCGTATGACATTAAGTGGGATAATCTTATTCGATTTAATGAAACTGGCAATTGGCCGATAATTGTAAAAAGAAAATCAAAAGAAGATAATTTGAATGATAAAGAAGAAAATCTTTATGAACAAATTATGGCAGATGATGTTGGATTAACAGATGCCGAAGAAAGTTTAAGTGATGAGGAACTTGAAGCTATTCTTTAGTATTATACTTGCAACAACTTTAATTGGTTGTTCACAGAATAGAAATGTATCAAGTCATTTTGGTGCTGTAGTCGGAGGTGCAAGTGCAGGTGCTTCGTGTTATCAAATGATATCCGAGAATGTTGCCTTTGTAGCAACGTGTGCCGTGTTAGGTAGTTTTGTTGGTGCAGAATTGTTTTATAAATCAGACAAGAATATACACAATGCTGTTTTTGTAGATCATCTAAATACTTCTCCAACAAAACCAAGTTACACGACATGGTTTAATCCTAGAACAGGAAACAATGGTGATATTAAGATTACAAGAACTTATGTAATTAACTCTGGTATGAAGTGTTCTGATTATCAATCGACTGTAAATATAGAAATGCAGTGGCCATTGTCAGGTATTGATCGTTCAACAGAATTTGGAACAGCGTGTCAACATCCAGATGGTGTGTGGGAGGTAGTTAATGCGACATCTTAAAAGTAGTTTGTTTTGGTACATTGTCATTATTGTAATTGCATATCTTGGAACTTTGTTTTGGGGTGTGATTGCACAGGCACAAGAAGTACCACATACAAAAAGTAATTGTGTGATTACACAAGAAATAGATCCTGATACTATGATTGTTTTACGAGAGAAAATGGTTTGTAGAGATGGATATATCGGTCCTAGTTATTGGGAAATCTTTGCCCAATTCTATTATCGTAATGTAGATACACCAAGTTATTGTAGGTGGTTAGACAGATCAGATCATGTCTTTCATTCACCTGTTAAAGTGTGTCTAAAAGAGAACGGAGAGTGGGTATATGATTAATTTTATATTTGGTGCAATTGTGGGTGGTTTTATAGTTTATATTAATCCTTCAATTGTAGATAGTTTAATGAATATCGTAAAGGGGGTAATCTAATGCGATACTTAATGATGATGATTCTTGCAATGATTGTAGCATCTTGTAGTTCTACATATCAAGTAAAACAAGAATCAAGTGGCAATAATGAGATGCTAGAAGAAGTGCCAAAGTGGTTTGTAATGAAACCAACGAGTGATAACTTTCTCTATGGTGCTGGAGTTGCAACAAGTCCAGACCTAAATCTAGCAATTAAAAAGGCAAATCTAATTGCAAAATCAGAGATTGCCGATGTAATCAATGGTGAAATGAATGAACGTGCCACATACTTCTCAACCGAAGTCGGTAGAGATAAAAACAAAAGAACTGTTCAGGAGTTCGATAGAACCATTGTCAACGTGATATCAAAGACTGCTGTCGTAGGTTACGAAGTTGCAGAACAAGATATCTATACAACTGCATATGATGAATATAGGGTGTATATACTCTTAAAATTCTCATATGATGACCAAAATAAACTTTGGGATAAGATACTTGATGACAGTATTAGTCAATTCAATACCGATTCTATTAAAGATGCAAATATTGACATGATTGATCAGGAATATATAGATACATATAATAAAATAATTCAGAAAGAGGAATTAAACTAAAGTGTCTATACAAGTATATACAAAACCAGGTTGCAGTTATTGTGATCAAGCGAAAATGCTTTTAGTAAAATGCAACCTGGCATATGATGAGTTTATAATTGGTGTTCATATTACAAAAGAAGAATTAATTGAACAACTCAAACGTAATGTAAAAACAGTTCCTCAAATTGTGATTGATAAAGAAGTGATTGGTGGTTATAATCATTTAAAAGAATACCTATTAGATAAAGGATACATTAATTTTATGGGAGAAGTAATTGCAAATAAAGAACGAGAAACAATACAATCAGATACATGAAAAATATGAAACTTATAAAAGAAAAGCATTTCAAAAAGAACTCAATCTAAAAGGTATTTTTGAATATTTTGATTTGAGAGAAGTAATAAAAGATTATGACAGCAGAAATAATAGACTTCAAAACAAAAAAACAACTAAATCAAAAATCTGAAGTAGAATTAGATGAAAGGATGCTGGAACAACAATCCAGAGATTTTGCTAATTCTTTAGTTGATGATTATATGGTTCGTTTAATCCATGAATTTCAATCAGAGGGTATGGGTATTGGTTCTACTAATTGGGAAGAATCGAAAAAAACATTTAAAGAGATTGGATTTTTCATTGAAGCTTTACGTGCATTGATACACAAAGAATTTGATTTAAAACATCCAATGCAACAAATCATTGACAGAATGATGAAAATAAAGTATGATAAACGACAAGATAAATATTATTCACAAATACAATATTATATACCAAGGAAAACAGAAAAAACAGTAGAATTTGAGGGTGAAGAATTAGAATGATTTTAGTTGATTTAAATCAAGTGATGATATCTAACTTGATGGCACAAATAGGCAGAGATTCTGATATTAGTGAAGATTTAGTACGACATATGATATTAAACTCACTGAGAAGTTATAATACCAAGTTTAAAGATGAATATGGTGACATTATAATCTGTTGTGATTCCAGACATTATTGGCGTAGAGAAGTATTTCCTAATTACAAATCAAGTAGAAAGAAAGCAAGAGAATCTGATTCACATGATTGGGATAATATATTTACTATCTTTAATAAAGTACGAGATGAACTCAAAGAACATATGCCTTATAAAGTTATTGATGTCTATGGTGCAGAGGCAGATGATATTATTGCAACACTAGTTAAAAATAGTGAAGAAGAAATCTTAATATTAAGTGGTGATAAAGATTTCATACAATTACAAAAATATGGTAATGTAAAACAATATGCACCCATTCAAAAGAAATGGATAGATGGTGTGGATCCTAAAAGATATATTAAAGAACATATCTTAAAGGGTGATCGTGGTGACAGCATTCCAAACTTCTTATCTCCTGATGATACCTTTATTAATGGTATTCGTCAAAAACCAATTAATAAAAAGAAGTTGGATTATTGGATTGATAGTGATCCGAAAGGTTTCTGTAATGAATATCAATTCAGAAATTTTCAACGAAATCAGCGTCTTGTTGATTTCGACTATATACCTAAAGAAGTAGAAGATAACATTATGTCAGAATATGAAAACATTAAAGTTGCAGGACGACATAAAATATTAAACTACTTTATTACAAACAAATTAAAAGACTTAATCGGTCAAATACAGGAGTTCTAAAAATGGCATTTGATGAAACAGGAAAGTTTGGACCAACATTAACTTTCCATGAAATATTATTAAAAGTAAATAACGCAAAAGATAAACCAAAAAAATTACAAGTATTAAAACATTATGATACACCAGAGTTGAGAATGATACTCAAAGGTGCATTTGATCCTAATATAGAATGGTTATTACCAGATAGTAATCCACCATATAAAGAAAATGAGGCACCAGAAGGTACTGAACACACATATCTCAAACGAGAAGCAAGAAGACTATATCATTTTATTAAAGGTGGTAATCCTAATCTATCACAGAATAAACGAGAAGCAATGTTTGTTCAGATACTAGAAGGACTAACAAAACCAGAGGCAGAATTATTAATTGCAACAAAAGATAAGACTTTGAACAAAAAATATAAAGGTTTGACTGCCAATTTAGTCAAAGAGGCATTTGGTTGGAACGATTCTTTTATGAAAAAGTAAGTAAAATCAACACTTTTAGGTGCGACATAATGTAACAATTATGTGCTTGACATTTGCTCTCTTTTCGTGTAATGTATAGATATGAAAAACAGATATGACATTGTTTACAAATATCACGGTTGTGACTGGTCTAAAATGACAGTCGATACCTTTGGTGAAGCAAAAAGAATCAAAGATTTATTAATCGAAGGTTATATTGTTTCAGACATTCAAATATTTGAAACTATTGATAACAGATGTGTTTTCAATGCAGTAAACTTAATTGACATGAAGGAGGTCGCATAATGGGAAAAGTTAAAGAATGGTTATATGATGTTGTCGAAGAAAAGATTGACATCTTACGTAAGGCATATAAAGATGAGATTGTCACTAAAGATGAGGCAATCAATCATATTATGCAAATTCAAAACATCGATGTATGGTGTGGTGATCAGATAGATTATTCTATCGCCGCTGAAATACTTGACGGTGAGATTGAAGGTGCATATGCTTAAATTTAAATGTACATACTTATATGGTTATGGTGATGCCGATGATACATCTCATATTTTCACACTAGAAGAAATGAAAGACCATAACTTAGATGCCTATATGGGTGACGATTGGGAAAGAGATTTTCTAATGTTAAATGTGGGTGAAGAATTACTTGTTAGTGGTCCTTGTGGCACTGAAGAAGTAAAATATGAAAGGTTGTCGTAATGAATGAATGGATTAAAAATTCAGTGATGACTTTCATTATATTAATTATTTTTGTATTAATTTGGGAAGTAATATTAGGAGCATGATATGGTTTGGACAAATATATTTTTATTATTTAATTTGACAGTTTTAGTATTAATCGCATTAATGGTTTATGCCATTGGAGAAAAAATAAGTGAGTATGACAAAGAAAAAAAGTAAAAAGTTTAAAGACGAAGTACCTGAAATACCATTTACCTATGACTTCTATTTGGTGTATTGGGAAGACATTCAGAGTGATGCAGGATGGCGTGATATGAAAGATATCATTAATTCAAAACCTGCGATCTGTGTTTCCACTGGTTGGTTAGTAAAGAATGATAGAAAAGTACATATCTTAATGAGTGATTATTCTTATGATGATAAAGGTGGTTTAGCAGACGGTGGTAATACGACTGTTATACCTACTAAAAATGTAATACAAAAATTTAAGATAGGTGATCTTTGAACAATAACAATTTTTATATAGGAACATTTCTTGCCATTCTTATTATCTCCATTCTATATCATGGTTATGGTAGGGCAGATGTTTATTATCCTAAAGATACTGATTTAGATTGTCTGGCACAAAACATTTATTTTGAGGCAAGATCAGAATCACAGGCAGATCAAATTGCAGTTGGTCAAGTTGTTTTAAATCGTGTTAAAAGTCCAAGATATCCAAACAATGTTTGTGATGTTATCAGACAAGGTCCAACTTATAACTGGACAAAGAATTTTCCTGTAAAACATAAATGCCAATTCAGTTGGTACTGTGATGGTAAATCAGATAACATAAGAGATATTGATGCCTGGAGATTGGCAAAATCAATTGCAGGTGTTCTTCTAGCAATGCCTGATATGGTTCCAAATGTTGTGGAAGATGCAACACATTACCACGCTCATTATGTAAAACCTCATTGGGCATCCAAATTAGAAAAAGTTACACATATTGATGGTCATATATTTTATAGAGTTATTGACAATTGATCAAAAGTATGATATAATAAAACAAAATGAACATATTTTACTTAGATGAAAATCCTAAAACCTGTGCAGAAATGCATTGTGATAAACACGTTGTAAAGATGATTGTTGAATATGCTCAAATACTTTCAACTGCTCACAGAATGTTAGATGGCACTAAATATATAGGAACTACCAAAACAGGTAGAAAAGCAACAAGATACAAATTACCAGATAACTTAGAAAATATTGTTTACAAAGCGTGTCATTATAATCACCCTTCAACTGTTTGGGCTCGTACTTCTAGTCAGCACTATAACTGGTTGTATGAATTGTGGCGTGAACTATCAGCAGAGTATCGACATCGATATGGAAACCAAAAAGGCAAAGATCACTCCAGCTGGACGTTGCTTGGTGACATACTAAAACATACTCCAACAAATTTAGAAGACAAAGGTTTTACAGAACCACCACAGGCAATGTCACATTATCCAGAATGTAAAGTTGATGGTGATTCTATACAGGCATATAAGAACTACTATATAATCGCAAAGAAAGAATTTGCAAAATGGACGAATCGACAGATTCCAGAATGGTACACACATGGACTTACAACAGAAACTATTTGAAATAATAACACCTTACACTGAAGACGGTATTGAACTTGATTCCCATTTCATTGATGATTTGGGTTTCGATAGTCTAACAGTTGTAGAATTTGTTATGCAATTGGAAGATGAGTTTAATATAGAAATAAATGATAATGAAGTGTCACAAATTGCTAGAGTAAAAGATTCATTAAAAATATTAGAAAGTAAAATAAATGCCAACATATAGATTTAAAAATCACAAGACAGGTGAAGTGTGGGAAGAATTAATGATGATTGCTGAAATGGAAGAGTTTAAAAAACAAAAACATATTGAATTATTACCACCTACACAAATGAATATTATTTCTGGCACTGGAGAATTAGATAGTAAAACAGATAGTGGATGGAAAGATACACTATCAAAAATCAGTGAAAAACATCCAAATTCACCATTAGCACAAAGATATGGTGCAAAGGAAAGTAACGCAAAAATTAAGGCAAAAGAGGTTGTTAAAAAACATAGGGCAAGAAAATTATAAATAATTTTGTATCTGTCTGAAAAGATTGAAGAGCAAAAGTAGGGTTAACATTGCCTGAAAGTCAGCTGTTATCAATCCAGGACTAGATAAAGGCCCAACTTAGGTTGGGCCGCACTAAAGGATAAACATGGCGAAAAAGAAACTTGAAATTACTGATAAAGAATTAGTCAATATAAAACCAATCACAGAAAATCAAAAGAGAATGGCAGATGCCTGGAAATCAGGTAAACATCTATTTTTATATGGTGTTGCAGGAACAGGTAAAACTTTTCTTTCTTTATATCTAGCATTAAAAGAAGTATTAAACGATAAGACAGATCAACAAAGAGTTTATCTTGTAAGAAGTTTATTACCAACACGAGATATTGGTTTTCTACCAGGTGATGAAGAAGACAAAGCATTTCTCTATCAAATGCCATATCAAAATATGGTACGTTTCATGTTTTCAGCACCAACAGAAAATGCATTTGAAAGATTATATGTTGATTTGAGAAATCAAGGTACTATTGAATTTTTATCTACATCATTTCTCAGAGGTATTACAATTGATAACGGCATTATTATTGTTGATGAGTGTCAGAATCTTAACTTCCATGAACTAGATACAATCATCACAAGAGTTGGACAGAATAGTAGAATTATATTCTGTGGTGACTTTCAACAAACTGATTTAAACAAAACTTCCGAGAGAAATGGTATTTACGATTTTCAGAGAATATTATATGAAATGGGTGAGTTCGAAAATATCGAATTTGACCTAGGCGACATTGTAAGAAGTGGTTTCTTACGTAATTATCTAGTTAACAAAATAAAGTTAGGATTGCACTATGACCAGACTTAAAGAACTAAAACAACTACACAAATACTATAAACAAAAAGTAGCAGATATAGAACGAGATAGAGATTTTGATCGTTCATCAGAAATGTGGAAGATATTACGAGACCACAAAAAACTAAAACTACACTATAAAACGGAGATAGCAAATGCAAAACAATTGGATTAAATGTTTAGAAACAATATTACACCACGAAGGTGGATACGTCAATCATCCAAAAGATCCTGGAGGAGAAACAAATCTAGGCGTCACCAAGAGAGTTTACGAAGACTTCGGTGGAACAAAAGATATGAAAGATTTGACGAGAGAAGACGTAGAACCTATCTATAAAAAGAACTATTGGGATAGAGTAAAGGGTGATGATTTGCCTTCTGGATTAGACTTATGTGTCTTTGATTTTGGTGTCAATGCAGGAACAGGTCGTGCCGCTAAGTATTTACAGACATTAATTGGTACAGTTGCAGATGGTGGTATTGGTCCAAATACACTGAATAAACTAAGTGAATTTGTGAAAGAAAACGGACTGAATGAAACTATCAAAATGTATCAAACAGAAAGACAAAAATACTATGAATCATTATCAACATTTGATACCTTTGGTAAAGGGTGGACAAGACGAGTAGTAGAAACTACAAGATTAGCACTAGAAATGTGTTGACATTCTAGTCAAACTGTGATATAATTATATTATGTTTAATCATTTACCTAAAGTTGAGTTTCCTGAACTCAAAGCAAAAAATATAGACGGAAAGAGATTCTATGAAAATCTGGAAACAAATCAATCTTATCCTTCAATTACCACTGTATTATCTATCAGAGATAAAAAAGGATTACACGAATGGCGGCAAAAAGTGGGCGAAGAAGTTGCCAACTATATTGCTCGTACATCCGCCAATCGTGGAACTGCTGTTCATAATATGGTTGAGGATTATCTCAACAACGTAGAAAAAGAACAGTTAGACGAAAAACACAAAAAGAACTTCCACGCATGGTGTATGTTCAATGAATTTAAACCTATCCTTAATAACATAAATAATATACATACACAGGAAGCACAAATGTTTTCTGAGAAATACACTGTCGCTGGTAGGGTTGATTGCATCGGTGAATACGAAGGTAAACTGTCAGTGATAGACTTTAAAACTTCTTCTGGTGAAAAGAAAGAAGAATGGATTAGTAACTATTTTATACAAGGTTCCGCTTATGCAGAAATGTATGAAGAACTCACAGGAACACCGATAGAACAAGTTGTGATTTTAGTCATCACGTCAGACGGTACAACACAAGTATTCAAAAAGAATAAATCAGATTATCTACCACAATTAAAAGAGGCAGTAGAGAACTTTTATAAGTGGATAGAAAATGAAAAGAATAATCTTTAGTCTTGCAATCATTATATTTTTATTAGATGTTTATGTATTTCAAGCAGAAGCAAGAACATTTTCAGATGAATTTAACGAAACATTTACAAACACAAAAGAAGTTACTCTCTTTTGTGGTAACATCGATAAAGTCGCTTACTTTATGGGTTATCACTTCGAGTTATTACCTGTATCTATTGGTGAAGGTTATGATATCCTTGAAGGTAAAACAGAAAAAGTCTTTCTTGCGGCTTCTAAGGACTTAAAGAAAATCGCAATATTGGTTATGAATGATAACAATGAATTATGTGTTCAATCAATCAGTGTGAAACACGAAATGTATGAAAATTCTACCGACTAGCGATAAAGTTATTGTCATTGGTAATGGCGTTAGTAGAAAAGGTTTTGATTTATCACAATTCAATAATGAATGTGTGATTGGTTGTAATGCACTACACAGAGATTACACACCAACATACTTAGTTGTTTGTGATAATCGAATGTATGAAGAAGTTTTATATTCTGATTACATTAAAACAAATTGGGTATTCTTTCGAAGCATTATGGGATTTAATAATGATAGACGAAATAGTGGTAAAACAGAAATAAGTCCTCCTGAAAATGCAAAAGATTTAAAAGAATATATCAATGATGAAGGTCAAGGTTCTGGAATATGTGCCTTGAGATTAGCAGTCACTATGAAACCAAAAGAGATTCATATGTTAGGATTTGACTTTGGTGGACATAACATTTACGAGGGTACAAATGGTTATCCGAAACAAGCATACAAACAAATAACAGGAACAAATTGGAGAAGAGGATTTGAAAAGATACGATTGAAAAATTCTCACATTCAATTTATTGACATATTAAACAAAATATGATATAATAGGAGACATGATGCACAAATACACACATAGATTTTATGAACTACTTGAAGAAATAAAAGCATTGCATGATAAGAAAAGACATGATTATGCTCAAGAGGCAGATCCATTTGCCAACTTTAGATTATCTGAATTAGGTGGAATTGATGCCTGGAAAGGTATTGCAGTTCGATTAGGTGATAAGTATAGTCGATTAATGTCTTTTATACAAAAAGGTGAATTGAAATATAATGATGAATCAATCAAAGATACCTTAATGGATAATGCTGTTTACTCTTTAATTGCACTTATATTATATGAAGAATCACAAGAGAATAAAGATCAAATGACTTTTTCATATTATAGTGATAATAATGTTGCAAGTACAGCTTCAACAACACAATCGACAGGAGATCAAGGGTGACACCAAAAGATTTTGCGATATTAATCGATCAAAAAGTTCAAATGAAACAAATGACACACATGGATGCTATCTTAGAATATTGTAAAGAAAAAGAAATTGAACCGGATACAATCACCCATTTAATTAATCGAACATTAAAAGAAAAGATTAAATTAAATGCTGAAGAATTACATTATTTACCAAAGAGTGGTGCATTACCAATATGAACGTAACACTGATAGATAAAATGGGCAGTGATAAAACAGTTGTCAATGCAGCTCGTGTATCATTTGCAAAACAAATCGAAGGGCATCGAGTTGGTCTATCACAAAAAGATGAAAAGTTAATTAAATATTTGGCAGATCATAATCACTGGTCACCTTTTGCCCATGCAAGTTTACAGTTTAGAATTAAGGCACCTGTTTTTGTTGCAAGACAATTGGTTAAACATCAAGTCGGTTTGGTGTGGAACGAAGTAAGTCGTAGATATGTTGATGATGAACCAGAGTTTTATATACCCTTCATGTGGAGAAAACGACCACCAAAAAGTATCAAACAAGGATCTAGTGATGAAGAAATAGAATATGATGTATCTAATGAAATAGGTATTTTAAAAAAATTATATAATGATATGATTGAAAAAGGTATTGCACCAGAAATGGCAAGAATGGTTTTACCTCAGAATATGATGACTGAATGGTATTGGTCTGGTACTTTATATGCATTTGCTCGTGTATGTAATTTGAGATTAAAAGAAGACACACAATCTGAAACAAGAGATGTGGTTACACATATTGAACAAGTAATGAAAGATCAATTTCCAATCAGTAGTCAATACTTATTGGATAATTAATGGATGGATTTGAAGTATATAAAACGTATCTAGCAATCAAACTACATTTTAGTAGAGAAGATTATAATATAGATCAATATAATGGAAAGACAAGAGCGACATATGAATCCTTTAATAAAAGAAATGATCGTTTCTTTTTTCACAGAGTTGCAAAAAAACATAAAAGTGATATTATGGATTTTCTTGTGTCTGGTTTTGTCACTAACAACACTACATGGGTTGGAGACCTCAATTCATCAACAGCAGATCAAAAGTATTTACAATATGTTAAAAGACGAGATGGTTTCACATATTACTTCAAACTTGATATGTCACATTTAATTAAAAAAGCAAATGGTGATTTTAATAAAATATTTAAATGTCATAAAGGTCAACACCCAATTCTATTAAAAAGTTTTCTAGCAAAAAAGATAGGATTAGATACCATGTCAGTATTACAAACTATGTTTAATTACTGTAAAAAGTTTGATAAAGAAATTGAAGAACAAATAGTATGGCCTAAAGTGAGTTTATTAGTTCGTAAATATACTTCATTTTTAAAAGATAAAGATTATATTAAATTGAAAAAGGTGATTAAGGAATGCGTAGTTTCGTAATAGCAAACGGTACCAGTCGTCAAGGATTTGATTTGAACATACTATCAATGTATGGTAAAACTTATGGGTGTAATGCATTGTATAGAGATTTTACACCTGATTATATTGGTGGTATTGATCGACCAATGATTGATGAAATGGTGAGAGAGGGTGTCTGGCAGAACTCAACGATGATTTGTAAACATATGTATCCTGGTTCTTTTGATCCTTTTCCTCGTGCAAAATTATATGTGAAAACATTTAAACAAGCATTAGGTTATGACAAACATTATGATACAGGACAAACAATGTTAGATTATGCATCTCAACATTTACAAGAAGGTGAAATCTATATGCTTGGATTTGATTTAACAAATTACATAGAACAAAGTCAAAGAAATATTGATAATAAAATAGACAATGTTTATGCAGGTACTGATTGTTATGCATCACTAGACGCTGCCGAAAAATATTGTGGTAAATGGATAAATGAAATGAAAGAGATATTTTCTTTAAATCAAAAAATAAATTATTATCGTGTTGGTGCATCAATCAAACCGAATGAATTTAATTTAATTAACAACTTATATCATATCAATTATGATGAGTTTATGGAGAAATTGAAATGAAAAGATTGTTCTTAATAGGTAATGGTGAAAGTCGAAAGAACTTTGATTTGAATTTACTCAACGGTAAAGGTAAAACCTACGGTTGTAATGGATTACATAGAGATTTTACACCAGATGCTTTAACTTGTGTTGATCCAGGAATTACACATGAAGTTTATGATAAGGGTTATGCAAAAGATAATGTTTGTTATTATCGAGGATGGACTTCACTGCCAGGTGATTTATATGAAAATATGAAATCAACACACATAGAAGATATGACAGGTCGTTTTGGTTATGAACCTAAACTTGTAGAAAGTGAACGATATGAAGGATCAACTGAATTTGTCATACATGGTTCGACTGCATTATGGCAAGATAAACTATTAGAAGAAAAAAGACCATACAAAGGTATCGGTGCAAATGTGTTATTCATCTCTTGGTTACATCCGAAAGATAAAGTAACACGAATAGATGACATCATGGATTTAAATGATGGCACAACAGGAGATTGTGGATGGTCGGCAGGTCCAACTGCAATGAATATTGGTTGTAAAGTAGAACAACCAGAACAAGTTTTTATGATCGGGTGTGACTTATATTCTAACACAGACAATTTTAATAATATGTACAAGAGCACACTTCATTATGAAAGAGATGATATCGCCGCTGTCAATCCAGTTAATTGGTTAAAACAATATGCGGCTGTTATGTTAACAAATTCAAATACAGATTTTTACAAAGTAAATGAAAAACCATTAGGTAGTGATAACATAAACAAAGAAATACCTGAATGGAACGACTTGATTAATATAAACTATATCACACAAGAGGAACTTATCAACAAGTTTCTAATCTAAAATTAACACTTAACGCATAAATATCACGTTAACATTTACATTATGGTAATGTGAAACTAAAAAAGGAAAATAAATGCAAAAATTAATATTAATTTTATCTGCTATGTTGATTTCAACATCTACATATGCAGGAGTAACTGGTTCTGTTGGAGTTGATTTCTCCGAGAACTCAGCAGGCGATGTAATCGCAACTAAAGACATTGACTTGGATATTTCAAGTGATGTTGGATTTGCGTCTATCGCTGTTATTACAAACGCAAGTGATCAACTTGTCTTAGACGAGTATTCACTTGGTGTAAAATACACAAACGGTTCAATCAGTTATGGTGAACAAAGTGATATCTTTATCGGTGGTGGACTTGAAGTTGTTGGTGCAGACACACTAGCAAATCCAAGTGATGCTGGTGAAAGTATCATTGGTTCATACAACAATACCTCTGTAAGATTTTTATTTACAGACACAGGTACAGATGTAACTGATTTTGATACAGTACAATTAAAACATTCATTAGACGTAGGCAAACTAGGTCTTGCCGCTTCTGTCGATCACACAATCGATGGTGGTGACAACATCTATGCTGTTGAAGGAACTGTTGGTCTAGGTGCAGAAGCAACATTAACAACTGTTGCAACACACGACAACTCTTTAACAGACAAAGTTGCTTATGAATCAATCATCTCTACAAACGGATATTCATTATTCGTAAACGGTGATGAGGGTGATTGGTCACAGAACGCAGGTGCAGGTTACAAATCTTCATACAAATCAGTTGACTGGTATGTAGAAGCAGGATACAATATGGATTCTGAAGAAGTAACACCAGCTGCTGGAGTATCTGTTAATTTCTAATTTTTTTGAAGAAATGGGGCTTCGGCCCCATTTTATAGTTGACAAAGTTGACTATATATGATATAATACTATTATTATATGATGCAATACGTGGATAACAACAATAATACAATAAACATACGGAGAATACAATAAATGTCATTTGAAGCATTAAAAAGAAGTCGAGGTAATTT
>Ga0255751_10000954_pt1 | contig 27528 bp, 47 predicted proteins | sample 071ome_20_FD_179951 | JGI IMG/M metagenome (GOLD analysis project Ga0255751, IMG submission 179951) | Coastal salt marsh microbial communities from the Groves Creek Marsh, Skidaway Island, Georgia - 071412BT metaG (version 2) | ecosystem: Environmental > Aquatic > Marine > Intertidal zone >... | reverse complement strand
ACGACAGTTGGATAAGCCTATGGAATATGTTGAGTGTAACGGTAGTAGGTGGATACTTTGCGGTACGCACTATTGACAAGAGAGGTAATGTTAAGTAGTCGTTGATAACATACAGGTGTTTAAGTTAGTGGGGTAACCCACCTTTCTTTTTTTATATCTATATATATTATATATAAAGAGATATAGTATATAGTATATATATAGAGACCTATAGGTCTCTTATTATATATATAAATAGATATATCTATATATAGAGGCAGTAGCCTCTTTTTTTTTGTCTCTATGTTGTATGTAAATAATTTTGTGTACATTCGTATCAAATCAAAATCACTATGGACATTAAAGACCAATATCTGGAACTATGTGAGGCTCGTGTAGAGGCACTCGCAAACGAAGTAAGACTCTTGAGAGAGTTTATTATTAGAGACTACTCTCTAAAAGGAATTAGTGCTGAATCAGCAATGAACTTGTTTAAAGCGTTTAAGGAAAGTAATGAAGGCGAAATATAATATCTCCGAATACCCAGAAGAATATGAAATCAACGAAATCACCTTACGAGACCACTTTTACCTCCACTTCGGATTCTACGATGACAGGCGGTTACAATACAGGGGCAACTCCGCCCAACTCTCAAAGTACCATCAAACGGAAGTTGACACCAAGTTACTATTCAGGTAAGTACAAGCAGATAGAAGCCTTTGATGTCTGTATGGACTTTCAAAGAGATAACTACAACTTGGGTGTAGCCATTGCTTATCTCCTCCGAGCAGGTAAGAAAGAGGGCAACCCTATTGAGCAGGATATCCAAAAGGCTATTGACCATTTAGAGAAAGAATTAGAATACATCGCTTATGAACAATACCTTGAGACTTCTGCTGAAATTGCCAAAAACTATAAGTCTAAATAGTCTATATGCAGGTAAGCATTGGACATATCGTAAAAAAATTAAAGATGGCTATAAAAAAATCGTTGAAGAAGAATTGGCTCGTTACGACCACCATTGTGCAGAGGGCTGCACTATCAGTATTAGGTACAATACTCGTGCCGATGTGGACAATAATGTACTTGTCTCAAAGTTTGTTGCTGATACTCTCGTTGCTAACGGATGGATTCCTGATGACAGTCCTAAATACTATCACAAGCTCACTATCCGCTATGACAAGGATGTTGAAAGGAATTATTGTGAAGTTGAAGTTGAACTCATAAATCCTGTATTAAGTGAAGGAAATAATAATTGAGCGATACGCTCAAGAAGATGAGGTTCTTTTTGCTGATGGTATTGATGATGCTATCATTGGATTTGAGCCAAACCTTTGGAAGGTTGTCTACTCAAAACAGAAATGCATTGAAGTAATGTCCAGAGATATGAGTTGGGAAGAAGCCATAGAGTTTTTGGATTACAATACATTTAATTCTTATGTGGGAGAAAAAACTCCTCTCTGGGTTGATGACATATCAACATTTTAATTAACTTTGAACTATTAACTAAATTTAAATACGATGACTAAAACATCTATTGTCAAGGACATTAAGTCCGCAGGAGAGCCTTATCAGGGGCAGTATGGAACACTTTATGGGTTCTATGTAACATTTGAGAACGGAGATAATGGGAAGTACAATTCCAAAGACCCGAATCAAAACAAGTTCGTAGTAGGACAAGAGGCTACTTACGATTACATTCCAAGAGAGTACAACGGCAAGACCTACTACACGGTAAAGCCTGTTAACCCTCAATATGCAAATAATGCACCTACCACTTCTGGAGGTTCAACCACCTCAAAGGATGAGAGCATTATTAGACAAACCGCATTAAAAGCAGCAGCCGAGTTGGGAGGTACGCCTCAACAAGTCATTGCGAATGCACAGACCTTTGCTGATTGGGTAATGAAGAAGGGCGCAGCCCAAGCCCAAGCAACTCATCAGCAACACTTTCAAGGGCGTGAGGAATCACAACCTGTAGACCAAGATGGTTTACCATTCTAATAATTAGGGGAGGGCATTGCCCTCCCTTTTTAAAACCAAAACACTATGATTCAGCAAAAAATAAATGCTATTGTTCAAGAGCATTACAAAAAATCAATAGCCATTACCAAAGAAGAATATCGGTTAGCCACAAAAAACAGAAATGGTGTAAGTTTATTTCCTCAAACATATGGAGTTTATTTTGTATGTAGCAAAAATGGATTTTTAAATTATATAGGTTGGAGTGGTCATATACCTACAAGATGCCCAGCGCACTTTGCTCGTAGTCAAAGCAAATTTAAATATGGTGAAAATCATACAATAAGAATTATTGCTGGTAAATCTCTTGATAATCTACGAGATGAAATAAATTCTTTATTGTTGCAGTATTACAAAAACATTGTTTTATATGACATAGAACATTTTTTAATTCTTCTATATAAACCAAATAGAAATGGTTATGGTAGTCATTTTGCATATCCATTAACGACAAAAGTATTTAAAGAGTTAAATGAATATGAATGTATTCCATCTCATTATTATAGATTACAACAAAATGCTCGTATAGAAGCTCAAGAGAGATGCAAAGGGTTTTTTAGTAAATACGGAATGCCGTTTACCGATACTAAAAAATCAAATAGTATTTTTTGTAAAGTAATGCAAAGACCATTTATTTGTCCGACTGAAACTTTTCAGGGTAATGCTATAAATGCTTTGTATGCACTTTCTCATAATTTGCCTTTTTAACTCAAACACTCTATGTCAAAAATATCTTATGCCGATGTGTTCGGTAAACTTGATGATGTGCGAAACGGCAAAGTCAAGGAAGGGCTAAAGTTCGGTCAATGGAACTTGGATGCCCACTTTCGTTTCAAGCGAGGAAACTTTAATGTAATACTTGGACACGCCAATGTCGGAAAGACATCCGTAACCTTGTATATGATGCTCCTCCAATCTATAGTCAACGACATCCGATGGTTGGTATTTAGTTCCGAGAATACGCCTGTATCGTTGGTAAAGAAAATATCGGAGTTCTTCTTGGGTAAGCCCATCAACAAGATAGAAGAGGATGAGTTCTATATGGCTCAAGACTTAATCCAGAGGTACTTCATCATCATAGACACCGATAAGAAGATGTACACCTATAAGGACTTAATTGAGGAGGCTACTGACATCTATCACCAAGAGGGTTTTGATGGTTTCTTGATTGACCCTTACAACTCATTAGTAAAGGACAAGGATATGTTCTCAACTCTTGGGGGTCACGAGTACGACTATGAGGTGGCTACCCATTTTAGACAATGGGCAAAGCAACACGATGTGAGCATATGGTTAAACACTCACGCAGTAACCTCTGCCTTGCGTATGAAACACGCAGCAGGACACGAGTATGCAGGTCACCCTATACCACCAAGTTCTGCTGATATTGAAGGAGGAGGTAAGTTTGTGAACCGAGCTGATGACTTTGTGGTCATCCATCGTTATATTCAACACCCTACTGAATGGATGTACAACCAAGTACACATAAGAAAGGTAAAGGAAGTAGAGACAGGTGGTAGACCTACTCCTATGGATGAACCAATAAGATTTCGTAGTTTGCCTGATAATGTAGGTTTTGAGATTCACGGAGAAAATCTAATTTGTATGAAGGAGAAGAAACAAAGTAACTTACCTTTTTAAGATGGAAGAGAATTACAATTGGAGGGGAGGAAGTAAGAGCATTGCTCTTCTATGGTTACGCCAGAAGAATAGTGACTTGATGAACATCGCACACGCCCTAAAGCCACAAGACACGAACAACGGATACGAGATGGACATCTTCATAGACCTATTAAGTATCTATACTGCTATGTCTACTGCTATAGAAATGGTAGAGGATGTACAACATATGGTATGGGATGCGGAAGCAAAGAATAGCGACCTTAAACTAACCATTAGAAAACAAGCTGAACTAATTAAGCAATACGAAAGTAGATTAGATAACCTTAACGAAAATCTAAAATGAGACCAACCGAATTACTATTACAAGAAGAGTACAACGAATACATTAGAATCAACCACATCACTCCATCAAGGCAACATAAGAATGTGATGGCAAGGTTTGCGTTTATGGTTGCGGCACGAGATTTGTTCTCTACATTAGAGATTGCACGAGTAACCAAGAAGAACCACGCTACGGTTATCCACGCAACGAAGTGGCACGACACGAATTTACGATACGACAGAGCCTACCCAAGATTCTACCAAGATGCCTGTGACATCGTTAAGAAATTACAAGGAGGAGATGAGACTTTTGAGCAGAGCCTTGCAAGAGAAAATGCTATGTTGATAGTTCGTGTTAATAACTTGAGGGAGGAGTTGTTAGAAACTCGTGAAAAGTTGTATCTTAAAGAACAGGAAATAAACCGCTTACATCAAAATGAACTTTGCACTTGACATAGCACCCCTTGCAGGATTTCTGGTAGGTATAAACTATTGGAACTCCGAGATGAATGATGATTATGAAGACCCCAAGTACCACTCCTTACAGTTGTGCTTTGGGGTTTTTGCTTTTGTATTGACTTGGGCAACTGAAGGCAATGACCGTACTTGACCTTTTAGCAACCAAGCATAAGGAGTGGCTGAAGATGGCACATAGTTTTGGCGCAGGAGACTACGCTGAAGATGTTGTGCAAGAGATGTACATCCGCTTGAACAGGTACATAGAAGACCCAGAGCGCATAATGTACAAGGGTGAACCCAACAAGTTGTTTGTATGGGTCACTATTCGCAATATGGTACGCCAAGCCCAAAAGAAGAAAGAGTTCCTTGTCTTCACGGGGGATATGGTAGAGTACGACCAAGAAGAAGAATTATTTGATATAGAACAAGCCGAAGGGTTTGAACGCCTTATTGACAAGGTATGGGAGGTGATGGAAGACCAACATTGGTATGACCAAAAGATGTTTGAGATATACCACACCACCGATATGTCAATGAGGGATATAGAAAAAGAGACAGGCATCAGTCTGTTCTCCATATTTGATACACTAAAAAAATCCAAAGAATATGTCCGAGAAGAAATCGGGGAAGACTACGAAGACTTCCAAAATGGCGAAGCCGAGCGCATCTAAAGGTTTAGGAGATGACATTGAGAAAATCACAAAGGCTACAGGAATCAAGAAAGTAGTAGACACCTTTGCTGAACTCACAGGTATTGATTGTGGGTGTGATGCTCGTAAGGAGAAGCTCAATAAGTTGTTCCCAAAGAAGACTCAACCGTTGTGTCTTGAGGAGAGTGAATACAACTTCTTGAAAGGGTTCTTTCAGGAGTTTAATGGTCGTGAACTACGACCTATCTACCACGAGGAACTATCTCGTATTCACGCACGAATCTTCCAACACAAATACTATGTGCCTTGCACTTGTAACCCAAAGGAGTGGAAGCGACACATTTCTGATTTGCAAATGGTGTATGGAGAGTACGAAGGTCAGTAAGTTACTTCTTGCTTGGCTCTGGTCTCAAGGACACGAAATAAAAGAATATGAACAAGGTAAAGGAATTACTACAAGACACGGAGGGGAGGAATACCGCTTTAGCCTCAATGACTCTTATAGTGGCTATCGTGTTGAGTATAGTGGTGGTACTTTCTCTTTCTACGATACCAACACCTTAATTAAGCAAACAGACTTGAATGAGTTTCATTAAAGGAGATATAGGTGAAGGCTTGTGGTGTACCCACCTTGAAAACAAGGGACACTACAATATAACTACTGCACCCAAGAAGAAGTTCTATGATTGGGATGTAAAGAGTGAACATAGCAATCGCATATATACCTTTGAGGTTAAGTATGATGAGAAGGCATATTGGTGGGCTGCGAGGCGCAACACCCCTGAAGAGCCTAATCTATACATAGAGTTCAAGAATACAAATAAGGATGAGGATTCTGGAATCCGAGCCTCTAAAGCATTGTACTATGTCTATATGCTTGTAAGAGATGAATCCGTATCGGCATATCTCTTTGAGCGTAAAGGCTTGTTAAGCCACTTGGAGCAGGTTACTTACAAGGTAGTAGGTAATTCTGCTACAGGTGATGACAATGCATTGGGGTGGATACCTCCACTTACCTCATTAGTTAATCAACAATGTTTCATTCAAAAAATAGATTTAAATGCCAATCCCAACTCCTAAAGCAAAAGAGAGCCAACAAGAGTTCATCAGCAGATGTATGGGAGAACTAAAGGGTGAGTTCCCAGATAAGGAACAACGCCTTGCAGTTTGCTATACTCAATGGAAAGAAAAAAAATAATGCAAAGTGTTTGGTGTTAATTATTTTGTTTATATTAGCATAAACTAAAACACCTTACATTATGTCTAAAAAGACTTACACCCTCAAAGAGAACCTCGTTTATGGAGGTACTGCTTACCTTCTGGTAGCAATCGGAATTACTGCTATGATAGCGTTGTACGAGTTGATTGAGAACCTTTTTAATCTGCCTGTATAATGGATTACTTGGATTGGGAACTCGCAAGACACCAAGAGTCACAAGAAGGTTGGTGTCATATATGCGGAGAGTATAGTGACCACGAATGGCATTGTGACTGCTGCCGAGAATGTGAGCAGACTCACTCTGCTTGTGAATGTGGCTCGGAAGAGGATGATGATATAATTACACGACAAATCAATCTACAACAATGATGAATCATACTGAAGCCATACTAAAGGCACAAATAGTATTTGAAGAAGCCCTAACGGACAAAGAGACTATTGACCAACTCTTGCACATAGATGCCCAGATGTATCAAAATACAGGAACGGATACAAGTAAGGCGGAGATGGAATCTATCCGTAGAGCATCTGCCTTTATCTACCGACTCATCAAGGGCATTGACTACGATAAGGGTCAACGCTTTATTCAAGGAATGGGGTTAACCCGATAAAATAAACACCTATGTCAAAACAAATCACAATGCTCAATGGGGAAACCCACGCACAAGATTGGCTTGTTCAACAAGCTGAAGGAGATGACTTCTACTACGGTTACTTGGGTAAGGTAGCCTTCAGTTCATCTAACCTAAAGAAGATTCTGGACTCTCCAAGAACCTACTACAACCTAATGCAGTATGGTGAGGAGACCAACTCTCAAGCACTACGAGATGGTAGGCTAATCCATATGATGGTATTAGAGCCTCACAAGATAAATGAACTTGTCTTTGCTGATGTCACTACCAAGACTACCAAGAAGTGGAAAGAGATGAGTGCTGAATATCCCAAGCACATCCTATACACCAAGAAGGAACGACAACTTGCAGAGCGTATGGCTGAAGCCCTCTTCAAGAATGAACAGGCAGTTGAACTATTAAGGGACTCTCAATTTGAGATTCCTGCGGTAGACAACATAGAGGGATATCCCTTTAGAGGGAAGGCAGACATCTTAAAGAACGATGGTACTATTGTAGACCTGAAGACTACGAGTGACCTACGCAACTTTGTGTATTCTGCAAGACACAAATACTCCTACGATGTACAAGTATATATCTACTGCCGACTATTCAATGTAGACTACACCAAGTTTAAGTTTCTGGTAATAGACAAACTCTCTTGTGATGTAGGTGTCTACTCGGTAAGTGAGGAGTTCTACAACAAGGGTGAGGAGAAGGTATTCTTTGCTTTGCAACAGTACCACGACTTCTTTGAGAATAGACCATTGGATGAAATCCAAGAGATGATTAACAACTACACAATTGTAGGAGAACTATGAAAAAGCACACCAAGATATATATGGACTACTTCGGTTATGTCTTGGATGACTTTATTGGGTGTGAGGTCTGTGGCGCAAGAGCCGTAGACATCCACCACATAGAAAACAGAAAAAGTGGAGGCAGTAAGTCAAAGGATACTATTGAGAACCTTATGGCGGTCTGCCGCCCTTGCCATATAAAGTTTGGGGATTACCCAGAACACAAAGAGATGCTACAAACCATTCACAACAAATTACTATGACTTATAAGGTAAAAGCAAAAGCAAAGGAATTTCTATTTGATACAATAGAAGCAGCACGAAGCTGCCGAGATAGATTGATTGATATGGGCTACAAAGAGATATCTATCATTGTAACCCAAGAGGATATAGACCCAAGATGAGTACCAAAGTGGTACACAAAGTAAGGGTATAACCTCACGAGATTGGATTTAGGTAAGGCTATAACCTTACAATAAACAAACAACAAGGTGCTTATTTGCACCATTAATAAGACTTTAACACCAAAGAGAGATGAAACCAATCTTATATTGGAAAGTAGGTGACACCTACTACAAAGATTATGAAGAGGCGATGAACATCATCGCATTGTGTAACCGAGACAAAGAACACTATGGTATTGAGAATGATTAAGTCGTACCTTCGCAAGACACGACACATACGAGAAATCCAAAAATACTTGGATATGTTAATGATGGACAACATCAACCTATCTATACACGCAAGTAGATTCGGATGGACTGATGAACTCCAGAACCAACTAACCAACTCCGCACTACTCATCCGCAAGTACCAAAGGAGACTACGACTAATAAGAATGTAATGGAAGAACAAGGAAAGAGTGCCAATGTACTCATCAACAGGAACAACTTAAACCACCTCTTTGAACTCCTCGTGCAGGTACACCTGCGAGGACAACTATCAAGAGATGAACAAGCATTCCTCAAGAACTTCATAGAACTACCTGAAGCCCCACCTCGTGAGAACAGACAAGCTCGTAGAGCCAACACTCAAGCCATTAAAAAACTCTTTAGAGAAGAGGCAAAGAAACGAAACGAGGAATAGTAGGTTAACTTATTACATAACCGATAAATACGGAGTATTACGGATGGAAAAAGATAATAAGGGAAGGTTTACCAAAGGGAATAGTGGTAAGCCTAAAGGCGCAACCAACAAGACTACAAACAAGATACGAGAAGCATTCACAAAGCTCGTAGAGGACAACTTGGAGAATATGACTCTATGGCTAACGGATGTAGCAGCAGACAACCCAGAGAAGGCTCTAAACATTATCAACCAAATGGCGGAGTACACTACGCCTAAACTTGCAAGGGTTGAGAACAAGATAGAGACCGATGAAGAAATTAACGAAGTCAAGATAAACATTGTCAAGCGTAGAGATTCAAACGAGTGAGATATTTGAGAAGAACTGGAATGCACCTACCAAGATTGTAGTCAATCAAGGGGGCACTCGTTCTGGTAAGACCTACTCACTCCTACAACTAATCATCGTATTGGCTTTATCCGAAAAGGGTAAGGTCTTTACTATTGTGCGTAAATCTCTGCCCTCCCTCAAGATGACTGCGATGAGGGACTTCATAGAGATACTCACCAATATGCACCTATACGATGAGAAGTACCACAACAAATCGGAACACATCTACAGGCTCAACGGTAACATCATTGAGTTTGTATCCCTTGACCAACCACAAAAGAAAAGGGGAGCAAGAAGGAACTACCTGTTCTGCAACGAGGCGAATGAACTTACTTGGGAAGACTTCTTTCAGTTGCTCGTTCGTACAACCGATAAGATATATCTTGACTACAACCCTTCCGATGACTTCCATTGGATTTATGACAAGCTGCTCACAAGAGATGATGTTACCTTCATCAAGAGTACTTATCTGGACAACCCTTTTCTTGACAATAGCATTGTATCGGAGATTGAAAGACTCAAGGGTACTGATGAAGACTATTGGCGTATATACGGATTGGGTGAAAGGGGTCAAAGCAAGGCAACGATTTTTACATTTATGGAAGAAGAAGTTCCCGAACAGGCTAAACTCCTCTCCTATGGTATGGACTTTGGTTTCACGAATGACCCCACTTCTCTCGTGGCGGTATATGTGCTTGACCATAGTCTATATGCAAAGGAACTGCTTTACGAAACGAACCTCACGAATAGGGACATCTCGGAAAAACTCAAAGCATTAGGGATAGATAGAAGAACTGAAATCTTTGCCGATAGTGCAGAACCTAAAAGTATAGAGGAACTCTACAGGATGGGTTGGAATGTAAAGCCAACCAAGAAAGGTGCTGATAGCATCAATGCAGGTATTGATATGCTGAAGCGTTACAAACTCCACGCAGTAGGTCACAACCTTGTCAAGGAGATGAGGAACTACAAGTGGGTAGAAGATAAGAATGGTAAGTTACTCAACAAACCTATAGATGCGTTTAACCACGCAATAGATGCAATGAGATATGCAACCTACAATAAGTTAAGCAGACCGAATTATGGCAGATACGCAGTTAGGTAAGAAGGTAACGGTTAAGTTACCAGAGAATGCAAGGGAACTAACTATTGAGCAGTACCAAAAGTTCCTGAAAGTAAAAGGAGATGAAACCTTCACAACACTCAAGGCATTAGAGATATTTGCTAACATCCCATTGAAGGTAGCCTATGCTATGAGAGCAGATGACATTTTAGACATCTCTAATCACATATTATCTATCGTAGGTGGTAATCATCCACTCACAAGGAGATTGTCCTTTAGAGGCAAGGAATATGGATTTGTTCCTAACCTTGAGGAGATGAGTTTTGGTGAATACATAGACTTGGATACTTACTTGTCCGATATGGACAACCTACATAAGACTGTTGGGGTCTTGTACAGACCCATCACAATATCTAAAGGAGACTACTACGAGGTAGAGCCATATACAGGCACGGATGGATATAGTGACTTCCCATTGGATGTAGCGTTAGGTGCTACGCTTTTTTTTTATCGTTTAAGCAACAAATTATTGAGGGATACCCAGACCTCTTCACAGGAGGAGACCGAGAAGAACTCAATCTCTCCGCCTCCGCTAACTTCAGTAAGAAGTGGGGATGGTACGGAAGCGTAGACCATTTAGCAGGTGGTGATGTTGCAAGATATGATGCCATCACCCAACTCCCCTTGTCGCAATGCCTTACCAAACTTGTCTACGACAAGGAGAAAGCAGAGGTAGAGAAGAAGATGTTGAAGCATTAGGTTTAAATACCTACGGGATTAGTATTTAAAACTCAATTTTAGTGTTAGATTTGGTAGTGTTAATAATTTTGTTTATATTTATATCATAATCAAAACAACTAAAAGTTCTTTATTTATGGAAAGTGTAAAAACCAAGTCGTGGGTTTACAACGATGGTGGTAGGTCAAACTACTTTACAGGCAAGAACGCAGGTGACTGCGTTACCAGAGCTATAGCGATTGCATCGGGAATGGATTACAAAGAAGTTTACAGAACATTCGCTAAACTTAATGCCGAAAGAGGTGTTGCAAGAAGTGCAAGAAATGGTGTGTATACCAAGTCCAAAGCCTTTAAAGACACTATGCGAGAGTGGGGTTTTAGATGGGTTGCTACTATGCAAATAGGAAGCGGTTGTCAAACACACTTAAAAGCAGATGAATTACCTAAAGGTAGAATTGTATGTAGTTTGAGTAGACATTATGCAGCCGTTATTGATGGTGTAATAAACGACACCTACGACCCAAGCCGTAATGGGCAGAGATGTGTATACGGTTATTGGATTTACGAAGGTTAAACAAAGCCCCTCTTCGGAGGGGTTTTTTATGCTTAAACACTAACGCAAAGAGGTGGTTAACATAGTATGAGTTTCTATGATATAACAACCAAGATAAGAGAACACCTCATTGCTAATAAGCAGGTGAACACCGTTACAGAAGGTGACATCTTTGAGGTAGACCTCAACAAGCAGACTATCTTCCCCTTGTCACATATTATGATAAATAATGTGACCTTCAACGACATTGGTATTACCTACTCAATGAGCATTCTATTTATGGATGTGGCAGATGTGAGTAAGGCAGACCCAAGAGATGAAGCAGACATATTCTATGGGGTAGACAACAGACAAGACATTCTAAACACGCAACTGATGGTTGCCAACGATTTAGTTAGCCACTTAAAAAGAGGTGAACTAATGAGAGACAAATACCAACTCAATGGAACACCATCTTGTGAGCCATTTGAGGATAGGTTTGAGAACCTTCTGGTAGGTTGGAATCTAACCTTGTCTATAGACATTGCAAATACTATTACCCTTTGTCCGTAATAACGAGAAATACCGAGATGGTGCTACGGCAGTTTGCCGAGCGAGTAATCAAGGCAGCACGACTGAATCTTGGTGCTACTCGTACTATTACCTATAACGATGGTAAGAAGAAAAGAAGGAGACAAGTTAGTAGTGGGAAACTCAAAGATAGTTTGGACTACGACCTCACAACAGGTGTACACCTCCTTATGTCTTTCAAGATGGCGGACTATGGGAAGTACATTGATGAGGGGGTAAGCGGTACAAAGTATAAAGTACCGAATGGTTCAAGATTTGCTTTTGATGGTAAGCAACCTCCAAAGAGTTCTATCCGCACTTGGATGGCACAAAAGAAAGTCAAGGCACGAGACCTCAAGACCAATAGTTTTGTGAAGCAGACAGAGGCGAACCTTGACAAGGCAGCCTTCCTCATATCAAGAAGTATTAAGCAACGAGGGATTCCCAAGAGTGAGTTCTTCCAAGCACCATTTAGATTAGAGTTTAGTAAGTTGCCTGAAGAGGTGCTTAAAGCAGTCTCAATGGATGTAGATGAATTTTTAAGATTTACCAAGCGATGAGTGTAATCACACCTTCAACATTGATAGGGGCAAGAAGCCCCATATACATTACCGCTAACTATTCAACATTAGCAGGGTCTATCACAGACATTACCCTTGAGGTGTATATATGGAATGATGCAAGAGGCTCACGCCCTGCATCACCAGAATACACTTTGTTTAGAGATGTCTTTGCATCAACCGATGTATCCTTTGATATTGCTCCTATGGTTGAGGAGTACATCACAAACACCTATGATGATAGAGCAGTAGTTACTGCTCAAGCATCTATTGATGGTGGTGTATGGTGGGTACAAGTAGACTACGATGTGAACTACATCAATAAGGCTACCCCCCCTCAAACCGTTAATGACACAGGAAGCTCGGATATCTTCTACTCAAGCAATGGATACCACACCTTTGCAGAGGGAGCAAACTATGAATACCCAGCAGACTACCTACATACTATTGAACACTTCTATGTAAAGGAGAATGGCACAGAGACCGCTAAAATACATTTAGGGAACTTTGGTGCTGATGAGGTTTATTTTGTAGCGTATCTTGCTCCTAACGGAACATCACACATCATAGACATTGCCTCACTACATAGTTCAACACAACCAGAGGGTAGGATTGTAGAGATTCCTATTGGAGCAACTAACCTTGATGCTTGGTTAACGGCTACAGGAAGCACCGCACAATCTCCAAGAGATGTAGATGGATACACTATCGCTATCCTTGATGATGGTAGTGCTGAACTCTACCGCATAACGGTTGAGAAGGTATGTGAGCCTAAATACGACATCCAACGATTGGACTACATTAACCGCTATGGTATATGGGACTACTTGTACTTCTTCAAGGCAAGTCAAGACAACTTCAACACTACGAGTGAGCAGTACAGAAGGTCTTTAGGCAGTTCAGGTGCAAGTGGGTTTACCTACGATAGCACCGAGCAGATGTACACCAAGTACAACACGAATGGAAAGACACAAACTACCTTAAACACAGGATGGGTAGCAGAGGAGTACAAAGAGGCTATTAAAGACTTAATGATGAGTGAGCGTATGTTGCTCAACGGCTCACCTGTAAACCTTGTTACCAATTCGGTAACCTTACAGAAGTCCCTCAACGATAAGACTATCAACTACACAATAGAGGTAGAAGAAGCATTTGATACAAGGTATGTATAAAGTAGACCTTTACATAGATGGTCAAAAGGCTGACCTATTCCAAGATGAGAGCATAGAGATGAACTTGAGTGTCCAGAACATTAAGGACATCTCTAAAGTGTTTGGTGACTTCACTCAAAGTTTCACTATCCCTGCCTCACCTACAAACAACAACATCTTTAAGCACTACTACAATGTAGATATCTTGGGAGGGTTTGATGCCAAGCTCCGAGTAGATGCTTTTATAGAGATTAATAACAACCTCTTTAGAGATGGTGTGTTGGAGTTGGAAGGGGTGCAGATGAAAAGCGGTGAGCCATATGCGTACAATGTAGGGTTCTATAGTCGTGTCACTTCTTTGAAGGACAAGTTTGGTGAGGACAAGTTAAATGTCTTGGATTTGTCTGCTCAAGACCATACCTACAACGACACCAACATACAAGCAGGTATAGAAGGATATGTGAGTAGTACAGGAAGTGCAGTCATCTACCCAATGATTACGCCTGTAACAAGATGGTACTACGACTCTCAAGGTTCTCACGGAGATGGTAACATCCATTGGCACAACGACCCAAATCACGGAGTGTTCTACTACGACCTGAAACCTGCGGTTAAGTTGCAGAAGATTATAGATGCGATAGAGGTAAAGTACGGCATAGAGTTCCAAAGTGACTTCTTTGATAGTGCTGACTTTGGTAAGTTGTTTATGTGGTGTCACCGCAGAGCAGGGTATATGTTCAAAGACCAACCTAATGGTAAGACACCTGACATCATCAACTTCACTTCTAACACTACAGGAGACTATGACCTCACTACGCAGAAGTATACTATAACGGCAGCGCAAGAAACGAACCTACGCATCTCCTACACTACCAATAGTTCAAGTGACTATAAGATGGTGGTATATGTTAACGATGAGTTGTACACCTCAAGACAACATAGCGGTAGCGTAACAAGTGAGATAATCACATTAGGCACATTAGATGTAGGTGACACCGTGCAGATTAGGTTTGCACCTCCTACAGATTGGGATGCTTCAGTCATCACTTTGAATAGTGTTTCTGTAGACCTTGAGTACTTCTATCTATCAAGTTGGAACTTGGCAGATGGTGTAAGTAGGGTAACCTCACAATCTATTAGTAGCACGGTTGTTATTGCTGACCAACTGCCAGAGCAGAAGATTAGTGACTTTATAGGAAGCCTTGTACGAGCTTTTAACTTGGTTATCGTACCTGTAGGAAACGGAAAATACGACATAGAACCATTAGATGATTGGTATGCAGAAGGAACTACAAGAGATGTTACAGAATACATTGATACGGAAGAGGTCACTATCAATAAGCCACCAATGTATCGTAGAATCAATTTCGGCTATAGCGAGACTGGAGCAATACTTGGAGAGGAGTACCGACTCCAAAACGATATAGGCTATGGTGACCTTCGTGCCGACTTTAGTTTTGATGGTGAAGAGTTTGATGTTGAGGTAGGCTTTGACAATATGTTGTTTGAGCGACTTACTGATGTGTACACAGGAAGCGGTAATGTAGGTCTCACGGAATTAAACATAGGTCAATGTGTAACGAGGGAGGAAGAGCCGTACATCGGCAATCCTTTTATCTTCTATGCGGCAGGTAACTTGAGGGTATCTTCTACTTACCATTGGTCGTACAACGATATGAATGGAAATGCCGTTGAGAGTACTGATATGTGGTTGATAAGCAACACTAACTCGGATGCAGTAGCGAGTGTTACCAAGACCATCAACTTTGGTACGGAGGTAGACCCCTACCATCTTCAAGCATTTAATACAGGCTTGTACAACACCTATTGGAAGGACTACATCACAGATTTGTATAGCACAAGTAGAAGGGTATTCCAATACAAGGGGCAGTTGCCTCTTGGGGTGATGTTGGCATTAAAGATTAACGACAAGTTGACCATAGGTGAAAGAAACTACATCATCAACCAAATGAAGTTAAACCTATCTACAGGTGAGGCTCAATTAGAATTACTCAACGATGTATAGCAAGTTAGGTTATCTTATTAAGGCTCTCAAGGAGACAAACGAAAGAGATGAGGACATTACTACCGCCAAAGGTAAGTACCAATACCCTCGCACTCTTAAAGAAGCATTGAGCAAATGGCAATAGAGAAGAATATAATCATAGGTGCAGACCTTTCTGGTCTTGAGAAGAAGTTAGATGAACTCATTGAGGCGTTAAAGGCTTCCCAGAAACAAGCTGACAAGACTGCTGAATCTGTTGAGGGCATTGCCGAGAATACCAAAGAAATTGGCGATAGTGCTAAAGAATCTCAAAAGGGCATCAAGGGTTTAGGTGCAGGATTCAAAGGTTTGGGTGTTGCTATCAAAGCGGCAGGTATTGGATTGTTGCTACAAGCAATGGGGATACTCAAGGAGTTGTTTGACAACAACCAAAAGACCGTAGACTTCTTCAATACCACTTTCAATACTTTACAGGTAGCCTTTAGCGACTTCACCAAGTGGATTGGTGGTAGTGGTGGTAGTTCTATTGTAAACTACTTCAAGGCAATCTTTGAAGACCCTAAACAAGCCTTAATTGATTTTGGTAAGGCGTTTGCAGAGAATATCACGGAGCGATTTTATAGTGCGCTTGATACATTAGGTTACTTGGGTAGTGCTGCGAAGAAGTTCTTTAGCGGAGATTTTGGTGGTGCGTTAGAAGATGTAAAGAGCGCAGGTAAAGAATTTACAGATGTGCTTACAGGTGTAGATGGGTCTTTTGACAAGATTGTAGATACTACAAAGAAAGTGGTTTCTGCAACGGTTGACTATGTAAAGGAAACGGTCAAGCAAGGTCAAGCAATGACCGAAGTAAATAAGCAATCGGAGTTGGCAGAGGTTCGGATGCAAGGCTTGATTGAAAAGTACGACCTACAGGCAGAGAAATTACGACAAGTAAGAGATGATGAACGCTTATCAATGGATGAGCGCATCAAGGCTAATGAGGAATTAGGAGAGGTACTCAAGGAACAAGAAAAGGTAATGCTTGAGAATGCTCAAAGAATAGTAAACGCTAAAGCACAACAACTTTCTCTTGACAAGAATAATGTTGAGTTCCAGAAGGAGTATATGGCTGCGGTAAATGAACTTTCAGGTGTACAAGCCCAAGTAGCAGGATTCCGTAGTGAGCAGTTGATGAATGAGATGGCTCTACAAAGGGAATTAGTAGACCTTGAAATAAGCAAGAAAGAGAATGCTCAAGAGGTGGCAGAGATAGAAGCAGAGGCTGCTATTGAAGCAGAGATGAATCTACAAAAACAATTAGAACTTGAGGAGCAACTCAACCAACAATTGTACGATAGTAGACTTGCATCATTAGAGCAACAGAAAGCATTATATGTAGAGGGTACTCAAGCCTACCAAGATATGGTTAGTGAAATCAATATCTTGAATGCAGAGCGTACTGCTCAAGAAGGTGAGGAGGCTCGTAAGCGTAGAGACCTTGAGAAACAGGTACAAGATGCAAAGGTGCAGATGTCTACAGATGCGATTAGCGCACTTAACGACCTTGCACAAGCCTTTTTTGGGGATAATGAAAAGAACGCCAAGAAAGCGTTTCTTGTGAATAAGGCAGCAGGTATAGCCAACGCAGTAATAAACACCTCACAAGCCGTTACAAAGGCTTTAGCGGAGACTACTGACCCTTCACCTACACAATCGTTTAGATTTGCTAACGCTGCGATTGCAGCAGCCACAGGTGCGGCACAAGTAATGGCTATTGCCAGACAACAATTCCAAGCGAGTGGTAGTGTAGATACTAACATAGGAGGAGGTGGCGGTGCTACTGCACCAAGTATGTCACCATCGTTTAACTTGGTAGGCACTTCAGGGCAGAATGCGATTTTGGAGTCACTACAAAGAAATCCTGTAAAGGCATATGTTGTAGGAAGCGATGTTACCTCACAACAACAATTAGACAGAAATAGAATTAACCAAGTATCATTCCCATAATGAGAATCGTAGAACTTTTATTGGATGAGGGTAGCCTCCAAGCAGGTATCCAAGCCATCAGTATCGTAGAGTCCCCTGCTATTGAGGAGGACTTCATTGCCCTCAAGGAAGAGGAGCGAGTAGAATTAAAAACCATTGATGAGGACAAGCGTGTGCTTTTAGGCGCAGCCCTTGTACCCAATAAACCTATCTATCGTAGAAACGGAGAGGATGAATATTACATCTACTTCTCGCAAGACACGGTAAGAAAGGCAAGTGAATTGTTCTTCATCAACGGCAACCAAAACAAAGCGACATTAGAACACCAAATAGACATCACAGGTTTAAGTGTTGTAGAGAGTTGGATTATAGAAGGTGAGCAAGACAAGAGCAAGATGTATGGTATGAACTTGCCTGTAGGCACTTGGATGGTTAGTATGAAGGTTCACAATGATGAAATCTGGAACGACTATGTGAAGAGTGGTCGTGTTAAGGGCTTCTCTATTGAGGGATACTTCGTAGACAAGGTAGAGGCGAGTAAGCAAGATGCGAAAGAGATGGAGGCAGAAGAAAAACTCAATGCTATTACTCAAGTAATCAAGGAAGCGTTAAAAAACTAACACTTATACACTTAAACAATTAACTTAATATGAAAAGAATATCGCTAAATAAGGTGATGGCTAAATTAGCCGAAGAGCAACAACCTCAAGAAGTAAATCTACTTCGTGAGATTTCTGCTATTGAGAAAGAAAGCATTAGCCTATCTCAAAAGATTGAGCGAGTAAGAAATGAGTTTGAGGCAGCTTCGCAAGAGGCGAACAAAAAGTCTGTTGGACTTGAAAACGAACTTAATAACTTACAATCGGATGTTGAAGAATACAAGAAGGCTCTAAAAGAACTTGGTATTAACTCAACAAGCGAATTAGGTAGTGTTGAGAAGCGTATTAGCACATTCCGTAAAATGAATGACAGTATAGTTAACGCATCTAAACGAACTCAAAACCTATAACAATGAAACAAGGCAAAACTGAAAAGGCGGTATTCGCAAAGCTCTCTACACAGAAGGTGGAGTTGGCTTCGGTCTCGGACTTAAAGTCTTTTGTAGAAAAGGCTCGTGCAGATGAGTCTGCTATGGTTAGAAACTATATGGAAGCACAATCTGCTGCCAAAGTTGGTGTTGCGAGTGGCGAAGACCACTTGGCTAATTTGAAAACGGTTTCTAATATGATGGAAGAAATTAAGGTTTCTGCTAAAGAGCTTGGTATAGACCTTAATAGTATTCCAGAGTACAAGTTGGCTTACAACTTCTATATGTCAAATCCAGCGAGTGCATCAAACAAGATGATTGAACGAATGAAAGGTCTATTATAATATGAAATCACAAGAAACATTAAGCAAGATTATGGAACTGCTTAACCTACAAGATGAGGTTAAGTTAGAGTCTATGAAGTTGGAGAACGGCACTACTATTGAAGCCGAAGCATTTGAGCCTAACCAAGAGGTGTTCATCATTACTGAAGAAGATGAGAAGATTGCTCTACCTATCGGTGAGTACACTTTGGAAGATGGTCGTATGCTTGTTGTAGCAGAAGAAGGTATCATTGCTGAAGTTCGTACAGAAGAAGAAGCACCTGCTGAAGAGCCACAGGCTGAAGAGGCTACTGAAGAAGTTGAAGCGGAGGAGCAAGAGATGGCTTACGCTACCAAAGAAGAACTATCTGCTGCTATGGATGAACTCAAAGGTATGATTGATGAAATCAAAGCAATGATGTCTCCTAAAGAAGAAGAGATGAGTGAAGAGGTTAAGGAGGAAGAAGTAGACTTGTCTGCTGATGAACCTGCTGCAAAGCCTATTAAGCACTCTCCAGATAGCAAACCAGTAGAGATGCACAAGTTCTCTAAAGGAGCGCAGAAAGACACACTATCACGAATCTTTGACAAATTAGGATAATGAAACAAGTAGAGAAAATCTGGGCAGAGTTGTCTGCTAAAGTGTCTACTGAACTATCCGAAGAGGTTAAGGTTGAGTTGGCTTTGATGGATGATTTAGATAGACTTTCTGGAGATGTAAAGGAAATTACCTTTGACCATAGAAGTGCTATTATGCAGTTTGAAGAGGCGGCTCAAAAACTTAAAGCAAGAGTTAAGGGAAATGTTCAACAATCCGTAGACCTCTTGACTGCTATAAACAATGCAGAGAAAATGGCAAGTGATTTAGGAGTAGATGTGAATCTTTCTAAATACCAAACCATTTTAGACAATTATTATAAAGTGACTCAAGATTTAGATGAGTTGCTTCGTAAAGTTTAAACAAGTACAACAATCAATAATTAAATAAATAGAAAATGGCAACATCAATTACGACAACCTATCAAGGTGAGTTTGCAGGGAAATATATTTCTGCTGCATTGTTGAGTGCTGATACCATTGAAGGTGGTGGTATCACAGTTAAGCCAAATGTTAAGTATAAAGAAGTAATGAAAACTCTTTCTACTAATGCTTTGGTAAAAGACGCTGCTTGTGATTTCGCTGACCAGTCAACTGTGACTTTGGCAGAGCGTGTCCTTCAGCCTGAAGAGTTCCAAGTAAACTTGGAATTGTGTAAGAAAGATTTCCACAATGATTGGGAAGCAATCCAAATGGGTTACTCTGCTTTTGATAGCCTTCCTCCATCATTCGCTGACTTCTTGATTGGTCACATCGCTGCTAAAGTAGCACAGAAGACTGAAGAAACTATCTGGACAGGTGTTACTGCCAATGCAGGTGAGTTTGATGGCTTCGCTACTTTGTTGGCTGCTGATGCTTCAGTTATTGATGTAGTAGGTACTACGGTTACTGCTGCAAATGTAATTGATGAGTTGGGTAAAGTAGTTGATGCTATCCCTACATCAGTTTACGGCAAAGAAGACTTGTACATCTATGTATCTCAAAACATTGCTCGTGCTTATGTTCGTGCATTGGGAGGTTTCGGTGCTTCTGGTCTTGGTGCTAATGGTGTGAACAACGCAGGTACTACTTGGTACAACGGAGGCGATTTGGCTTTTGATGGCGTTAAATTGTTCGTATGTTCAGGTATGGCTGACAACGATATGGTTGCTGCACAAAAATCAAACTTGTTCTTCGGTACAGGTTTGTTGGCAGACCACAACGAGGTGAAGTTGATTGATATGGCTGACCTTGATGGTTCACAAAATGTTCGTGTTGTAATGCGCTTTACTGCAGGTGTACAATACGGAATTGGTGCTGACATCGTTTACTACACATAGTAGTTTAGTTTAGTTAATAACAGAAGGGGCAGGTAGGCTGATGCTTGTCTGCCCTTTTTTATAAAAAGAATAATATGGCTTGTGATTTAACAAAAGGTCGTGCATTACCTTGCCGTGAGTCGGTAGGTGGTCTTAAAGCGGTTTACTTCGTAGACTTCGGTGATTTAGGAACACTTACTTTGTCTTCGGATGAGGTAACTGATATGACAGGAACATTCTCTGCCTACAAGTATGAGCTGAAAGGCACATCTTCAGTAGAGCAGACAATCAACGCTTCTCGTGAGAACGGAACAGTATTCTTTGACCAAGCGGTTAGCCTTTCTTTGCCACAATTGAGCAAGGAGGATAACAACGAAATCAAGTTGTTGGCGTATGGAAGACCTCACATTGTTGTTGAGGACTACAACGGAAACGCTTACTTGGTAGGTCGTGAACACGGAGCGGATGTAACAGGTGGTACTATTGCTTCAGGTGCTGCAATGGGAGATATGAGTGGATACACACTTACTTTCAATGCTATGGAGCGTACTGCTGCGAACTTCCTTAATGGAGCAACAGATGGTAATCCATTTGCAGGTATGACATCTGCAACACCAACTATTGTTACTTCGTGATAAAGTAGTATATTTGTAGGACACTTGACATAGGTGTTTTGGTTTGGTTAGGGCAGTCCTTCGGGGTTGCCCTTTTCTTTTATAACACTTTACCCTTCTTGTGGTTAACCTATTATGCATATAGTAACTACAACGGATAAGAAGATATACTTTGTTCCCAGAGCGTTTGAAACAAGCGTATCGGTATTGATTACTGATGAGGAGACAAATACTTCTACTACCGAGTCTCTTACGGCTACACAGGAGGCGAATTACCTACACATAACACCTTCTTACACCTTTGTTGAGGGTAGATACTACACGATTAAAATAAGTGGCTCTAACGAGATATATAGAGGTAAGGTATATTGCACCAACCAAACGGATTTAGAGAAGTTCAGCATAAATAGCGGTGAGTTCACTTACTACGAAGACACCGACAATGATAATCAATACATATACCGATGAGTAATATCCGCATCGTAAATCTTGCATCGCATACTACACCCCAAGTTGTTGAAGACAACCGTAAGGAGTGGGTAGCCTATGGTGCAGATAACAACTACTTTCAGTACCTCATTGACAGGTACAATGGTAGTGCTACCAACAATGCCATTATCAATGGTATGACCGAACTTATCTACGGAAAGGGTCTACACGCTACAGATGCAAGTAGAAAGCCTGATGAGTTTGCAATGATGAAGAGTCTCTTCTCTCGCACTTGTATGCGTAAGGTCACCTTTGATTTAAAGGCGATGGGTCAAGCAGCCTTCCAAGTTATCTACAATAAGCAGAAGACTAAAATCGTTCAAGTAGAGCATATGCCTATTGAGACTCTCCGTATGGAGAAGATGAACGATGATGGTGAAGTAGAAGGATACTACTACTCTAAAGATTGGACAAAGATTCGTAAGAAAGGCTTTGAGCCTGTACGCATCCCTGCCTTTGGATATGGAGATAAGAGTGAGGGTCTTGAGATTTATTGCATCAAGCCTTATCGTAGTGGATTTTACTACTACTCTCCTGTAGACTATCAAGGGGGTCTCCCTTATGCCGAGTTGGAGGAAGAGGTAGCCAACTACCACATCAACAACATTAAGAACGGCTTGTCACCAAGTATGTTGATTAACTTCAACAATGGTGTACCAACTGAAGAGGAGCGTGAACTGATTGAGCGTAGAATCATTCAAAAGTTTAGTGGTTCAAGCAACTCTGGTAAGTTCATCTTGGCGTTTAACGACAACAAGGAGATGGCTGCAAGTATTGAGCCTGTTCAGTTGAGTGATGCGAGTGAGCAATACCAATTCTTGGCGGATGAGAGTATGCGTAAGTTGATGGTAGCCCATAGAGTTACTTCTCCTATGTTGATGGGTATCAAGGACAATACAGGCTTGGGTAACAATGCTGATGAGTTGAAGACTGCGAGTCTTCTATTTCACAACACGGTTGTACGCCCTATCCAAGAGATGATTCTTGATGCTATTGATGATATTATGGCAGTAAACGGAGCATCCTTAAATGTCTACTTCAAGACCCTACAACCATTAGAGTTACAAGCAGACATTGAAGAAGATGTAAAGGAGGAACTCTCAAGTGCTGATAGCCGCCCTTTTCTTGATGACAAGTTAGCCCACGAGATGTTAGATGCATTGGCTGACTTGGGGGAGGATGAGCCTTCCGATGAGTGGGAACTCGTTGATGCAGAAATCGTAGGAGAGGATGAGCCAGAGGACTTTGATGTAGAGGGATACCTCAACGGATTGGTAAACCTTTCGGCTACACAGGATAGCACACAAGACACCGAATTATACAAAGTGAGGTATAAGTATGTAAAGGGTACTAAAAAGACTGCTAAAGGCAGTTCAAGACCCTTCTGCAAGACAATGCTATCACAAGGCAAGTTGTACCGCAAGGAAGACATCGGTATGATGAGTGCAAGAGGTGTAAACAAGAGCTTCGGACACAAGGGTAGAAACTATTCTTTGTTTAAGTACAAGGGAGGAGTAAACTGCTACCATAGATGGGAGCGTAGAGTGTACAAGAAGAAGTTAAATAAGAATGGAGAACCTTACGGAGGCGATGCCTTGAGAGGTACAAGATATGTGAATGTAAACCAAGCGGTACGAGAAGGATTTAAACTACCTAAAAACCCTCAAGAGGTTGCGGTAGCCCCTATTGATATGCCGAGACAAGGTCATCACCCTAATTACGGAAAATAATGGCAAAGGTATTATTTATAAAAAGAGATGATTTAGTACGCAATAGCGTAATCTCTGGAAATGTAGATAGCGATAAGTTCTTGCAGTTCATAGAGATTGCTCAAGAGATTCACATCCAAAACTATCTTGGCACAAAGTTGTACGACAAGTTGCGTAATGATATCATTGCGGATACTTTGCCTGTGAACTACGCTAACCTATTGGATGAGTATGTTCAACCGATGTTGATTCATTGGGCTATGGTAGAATACTTACCTCATTCTGCTTACACGATAGGTAATGGAGGTGCTTACAAGCACACGGCAGAGAACAGTATTGCTATGGAGAAGAGTGAGGTAGACTTCTTAACTAATAAGCATAGAGACATTGCTGAACACTACACTCGTAGGTTTATTGATTATATGTCTTTCAACAATGCAAACTTTCCTGAATATAATGCAAGTACAGATGAAGATATGTACCCAGACAAAGATGCCCTCTTTCAAGGATGGGTTATGTAAGAAACGCTACGAACCAAAGGCGGTTAACTTAAAGAGGCTTGAGAAGCTTGTGAAAAAATTAGAGAAGAATGGCTAACAACACTATAAATTGGGGACAGGGCGCAGTAAACAATGCTATCAATTGGGGTACAGGTGCTGCTACGGCAGGTGGTTTTGATGCTGACTATCAAGCCGTATTAGACCAAGCCTCATCTCTTGGATATACTGCACCAAGTGCATCACAACAAACCTTGCAGAATACACTTGTAGAGGATTTGAAAACGGCAGGTGTTTGGGATAAACTTGATGTGTTCTATGTGTTCGCTACGGATGGCGATAGCGACTATGCGACATTGAATTGGAAGACTCCTACAAGTTTCCAAACAACAAAAGTGAATAGTCCGACATTTACGGCTAATGGTGGTTTTACTGGTAATGGCTCAAGTTCTTATTTAGATACTAATTTTGACCCAAGTGTGAGTGGGGTTAATTATACTCTAAACGATGCATCCATTTCTATATGGAACAACACTTTTGTATTAAATAATTTCATTACGGGTGTTCCCTCGGGTGTTTATAATTGTGTTAGAATGTCTGCTTCAAGCACTAATCAAAGGATTAATATGGGCCAAACGGGTTCATTTACTCCCGTAGTAAATTTTTCTGATTCTTCAAAGAAATTGCGCCAATTTAATCGCACATCTTCTACGAATATGACGGCATTCCAAGACACCACAAGCACAACACACACGGCGAATAGCACAGATATTGCTCAAGAAAACCAAACGATTTTAAGAGCGGGTCCCTTTTACTCATCTACTGAAGTAGCATTCTTTGCAATGGGTGCTTCATTAGTAAGTGAAAACGCTGATTTTTATAGTGCATTGAACACATACAAATCTGCCTTATGATAGTATTAAAAGCAACACAAGCCCAATACGAGGCTTTAGATGGATATAGAAACGGAGACAACCTTTTGAAGTTTGCTAAAGATGGAAACGACAATTGGATTGTAGGAACTGCGGTATTGAATGATTCTGCCTTTGCGGCAATACACGACCAACTAAATGAATTGGAACGCATCACTTATGTACCTGTTCCAGAAGATATTTAAGATATGGGAAATACAATAGATTGGGGTAAGATACACGCCCTATCATATGGACACGATGAGACCAACCTTGTAGGTTCTGCTTCTGCTCCTTCATTCACAGGATTGCTTGATACTTATTCAGGTGCTGCTGCTGCATATTCTTTACGACTGCTTTCTTCTGCGTGGAGCGGTGAGTCCTGTGTTCGTGTACGGGTTGACACAACAGGTCAGCCAGAATACAACATTGGTTTTGTAAACAATGAATTAGACACAGCAACATTAGAGGCACGCTGTACTGGCGGATTGGATGCGTATGTAGTAACTTGGTACGACCAAAGTGGGAATGGGAATGATGTGACACAAGCGAGTGCGGCAGACCAACCTAAAATCGTTTCAAGTGGTTCTACTTTGCTACTTAATAATAAGCCAACAATTCAATCTTTAAATAAAAGGTTGCTTAATAACAACTTCACTACAAGTGTAATAAAAACGGATTTATTTGTATATAACACAGATTCTTTAAACGCTTCTTTCAATTGTTATTTTGATTGTGGAGTTCAAAACACCGCAAATAGAAGTTATTATGGTTCGGATAATTCAACACCACAAAAAGAAATTATGTTTGAAGGTGTAGTATTAACAAGTTCTGCAAATTCTGATACAACACAAAAATTGGCTTTCAATATAAGTAATTCGCCAAATTCTTTGATTCATATAAATAACACATCTGTTGCATCTGGTATTAGTGGTGCCAATACAAGTTTTGTAGGGTTGTCTCTTGGTAGGGATTACGCTAATTCTGCTTCGTCTAATATAAACTATCAAGAATTTATAAGATGGGACACCGACCAATCAAGCAACCGCACGGGCATAGAAACCAACATTAACGACTTTTATTCAATCTACTAATGGCGTACTACACAAGCACAACAAAGGCAGATTTGGAAGCCTACAACACCCTTGTAACGACTGGCGAGGGGTACAACGGAACAACTACGAATTGGGCAACCATCGTAGAGCATCCCAACGGATTGGATTTTGCAATACCCAAGCATCCTAATTATGATGCTACGCTAACGATAGAAGAATCATTAGGTGCTGAATGGTATCCAAACCCAGAACTATGATAACTCGTAAATATGAATTTGTAGATGAGGCAGCAGCAGATGCTGCAATAGACCTCTTAAGAGATGAGGAAGGAAACCTAACTGAAGCAGTAGTGAAGTTGGGATACCTTACCAAAACTCCTGCAACATATGATGAAGAAGGAAACGAACTCACCCCTGCGATAGTAAGTGAGAAGTATGCCGTAGATGTACATTGGAAGAAAGTACCTAACCAAGTATGGCAGCAGTATTTAGTCTGGCCTACGCCAATGGGTATTCACTCCTTTGGTAGTTCAAGTGCAAGAGATGAATACGCTACGGCTTATTGTATCCTATACCCTAACTCAACATATTGTAACCCTCCAATAGATGAAGAAGAATTATATACCGAGTAGGACATCTCCAAAAGGAGGAAGAAGAGGATGTTTGTGTTGGGACACCTCAACCTACTCTATAGCTTGTTGTGATGGCTCGGTACGAGCGCAAGGGATAGGGTTGTTGATAGACACAGACCCACCTGTTGGGTATACCATCTCTTGGAATCAAGATGTCTTGGACTTTCAAAACTATTTAAGTGCGAGTTTTAATGTAGGGAACGGTCAAGCCTTTGCGTATGTCTACTATACCATTACGGATGGTCAAGGAGGTGAAGTACGAGGTGTATACGATATGGGAAATAATACAGATGTAGATGTTCCTGTAGATGTATCATCTCTTGCGGATGGTACTTTGACTTTATCTGCGTATTTAGCCGACCCTAATGAGGGTGTTATTATTACGGATACGGTTAGCAAGATAGTAGAGACAAGTGAGTATGTATATACATTACAGGCTCGTATGGATGTATTTGAGGCGGAGGCTTGTACTTACGCAGCGTTGAATGAATTGGTAGCGATAGAAATATGAATGCATTAGAGTCAGCAAGTTTGGTAATGATACCGAGTGGCTATGAGGATGGTACACTTGGGAGTTTAAAGCCTACGGATGGAACAGGAGACTTTACCTTCACAAGAGGTAGTAATATAAGTGCTACTCGTGTTAATGCG
>Ga0255751_10000937_pt1 | contig 27663 bp, 65 predicted proteins | sample 071ome_20_FD_179951 | JGI IMG/M metagenome (GOLD analysis project Ga0255751, IMG submission 179951) | Coastal salt marsh microbial communities from the Groves Creek Marsh, Skidaway Island, Georgia - 071412BT metaG (version 2) | ecosystem: Environmental > Aquatic > Marine > Intertidal zone >... | reverse complement strand
TATCTCTATTGCAACTGATCACGGCATGGTGTCTGCTAGGATTCAGGCCATCAAATTAGCTGGTGAGCTAGCTAAGAATAAAGCTCAGCTTCATAAGCTGTTGGGTACTCAGAATTCTGACGGAGACTATATTGCTCGTATGCAGAAGGCGGAGTCTGTTAATGGAATCCTATCTAGAGTTCTTCGTGATGTTATTGCTAAGTTCCCAGAAGTTGCTGATGAGGTTAGAAAAGAACTGGCTATAGCTTTTGAAATTATGGATGAAGAAGAACCTATTGATGTGGATGTTTTGCCAGATGAAGAGACAGGGAATTTTCCCAATTAATGTCAGGAGAAGAGAGTGGATTTTTTCGCAAGTAATGTCAGGGGAAGAGAGGGCTTTTTTGCCTGTTATATGTCTGGAGGCGTGAATGTCTGATTTCATGTCGATGAATCTTGAGTTTAATGATTTTGATCGCCTGCTTAGACAAGATGAATTGAGCGAAGAAGTAGTCCCAATTCAAACTTTTGTGCAAGATAAAAAGTTTCTTGGTTTGCCTCCTTTGTCTGATATACAATTGGAGGTAGTCCGGCACAGCACTCAAATACTTAAGAAACCGACTTTGATGAAACTTCTTGGTGAAGAAGCTGGTGCTGAGTGGTATAGTAAATATACTGACAATGAAGTTATCTGCATGCTTGGCAAAGGCAGTGGCAAAGACCACTGTGCTAGAATCTCTATTGCCTATAATGCTTATCAGCTTCATTGTTTGCGTGATCCTTTGAATTACTACGGAAAGGCAACGGGCGTGTATATTGACCTGTTGAACCTTGCTGTTAATGCCCAGCAAGCTCAAAGAGTGTTCTTTGAGCCTTTGAAAAACTTGTTGTTGTCATCTCCTTATTTTAATGAAGTTGGTTTTGAGCCTAGAGTTTCTGAGATTTTCTTTTTCTCTAGACCTGTTCGATGCTTCTCAGGTCACTCTGAAAGTGAAGGTTGGGAGGGATATGAGGTTTTAACTATCATTCTTGACGAGATTGCTGCTTTCAAAACTGATGCGGAGTTAAAAGGGGAAACTAGATCAAAAGGTTCTGCTTCTGCTATTTACAATATGAGTAAGTTGTCTGTCATGTCTCGTTTCCCTGAGGTCGGTAAGGTAATCCTTTTGTCATTCCCAAGATATAAAGGTGACTTTATTCAGCAGAGATATATAAATTCTAGGGAAAAGAATGAACCTAAAACTTGGTCTATCAAAGCTGCCACTTGGGAAGTCAATCCGACTATCAATCGGGAGGACTTGGAATCCGAGTATATCAGAAATCCGGTGGAAGCACGCGCTAGATTTGAATGTGAACCACCAAATATGGAAGATGCTTATTTTCGTAACCCCGATCTTGTTCGTGAAGCTTTTAGTTATCATGATAATCCTATTAATTCTGAAGGTCACTTTGAACCTTGGTTTAATAGCACAGATGGTCATTCTCGTTATATACATGTAGACCTTGGTTTAAAGCGTGACCGTGCTGCTTTAGCGATGAGTCACTGTACTGGATTTAAGGAAATCAAAACTTCTATGGGTGTCGAAACCTTACCTGTAATCAATGTTGATTTTGTTCATTCTTGGGAAGCAAGTCCGGGTGAAGAAATTAACTTTGCTTCTGTGAGAATGATGATCGTTGATCTTTGTCGTAAGTTTGATGTAAGAAAAGTTACGTTTGACCGATGGCAGTCTGTTGAGATGGTTCAGTCTCTTAGGTCGCAAGGTATTTATGCTGACTTCCATAGTGTTAAGAAGTCTGACTATGACACTTTAATGACTTCTATCTATGACAAGAGACTGCGTGGTTATTGGAATGAGCTACTTGTAGAAGAAGAGTTGCTTAAGTTGAGATTGTTTAGTAATAATAAGATTGACCACCCTAGTACTGGTACAAAGGATTTGGCTGATGCTGTTGCTGGTTCTGTTTTTAATACTGCGCAAAATATGGTTGCAGAGGAAGAAATCGATATCGAGTTGTGGTATCCTGATGAGGTCGATGATGACATGCCTGAATTTGGAACTGTGCAGATTATGAATACTGCTACTGGAGAGTTCCAAGACGGGTTCTCTAAGACAAATTATAATACAGAAGAATTTACAAACTTTATGGAGGAATTATAATGGAAAATCAAGTAGATATTGATGCTGTGATCAACAATTTGGCTCAGAAGGTTACTGCGCTGACTGTAGAAAACTCTGTTCTGCAAGCCAGAGTGCAGACTTTGGTTGCTCAAATTAATGGTGACAACGAAGATCCTGATTCCGGTTCAGATCTTTCCTGAGCCTCAAGCTGAGTCAGCGCCTGATTAGCACATACTAAACTGGCTGAGTATTCAAAGCAATTTCGTTGGCGTGTCCTCCGCTGGATAAACAAATTCAGAAAAAAGGTAGGACATAGGCAAATCGCCTGACTCAAACCTGCTAGGCTGGCTCTGTCGGATTGGAGGTCTGCATCTCCAATTCCAAACACAAATAAAAACCAAAAAACAAAGGATAGAAAAAGTAATGAACACTTTCAATATCAAGCCAGTTGACTCTTTCCCTACGATTACTCGTAGTCGTGCAAGTGAAGCATTGAAGCAGATTATTGATACTCTTATTGAGTCTGCTGAAAAGGGTCAAGTGTTCTCAATTGAGAATGTTGAGGCTGGTAATGTGTACAATTCAATGCAGCAGAGAATTCGTACTCAGGCTAAGAAGCATAACTTGAAGGTTATGATTTCCTTTGACAAGGACAATAGCACTCTGTACTACAAGGCTACTCGGGCTGGCAATGTTGTTGTTGCTACCGCTGAAGTTGCAGAAGAGAAGCCTGCTGCTAAGAAGGCTGCTGCTAAGTAATTTTACTTTTAGAAAAAGCGAAGAAAAGGGGCGGTCGCAATGCGACCGCCCCTTTTTTCGTGTATACTTGCCTGCATGAACGATTCCCCAATTCAAACAGAAGAACAAAGTATCGAGATTACTAGTGATCAAATTAGCTCTTGGTATCCTATGATTGCTATTCCTTGTTACGATCAACAAGTTACTGAGCCATTCTTTATGTCTATGATGAAATCTGTGATGCAGTTTAAAGAGTATGGTCTTAATTTTGCGGTGAGCACGGTTTCTGATTCTTTGATTACAAGAGGTCGCAATAGCCTTGTCGCTAAGTTTCTTGCTAATCCTGAATTTACCCATCTGATGTTTATTGATGCGGACATTGGTTTTGATCCTGCTGATATCATGAAGATGTTGTGGCATGACAAAGACATTGTTACTGGTTCTTACCCTATTAAGAACATTGATTGGGATAAGATCTCCTCTCTTGTTAAGAGTGGTGAACCGACCTCTAGTTTGATGTCAAAGTCTCTTCGTTATGTTGTTAACCCTGTTAAGGGCAGTAGTGGTGAAGTTATTGTTGATAATGGAGCTATTAGAATCTATGATGCTGGCACTGGGTTTATGTTGATTAAGCGTGAGGTTTTCTTGAAACTTATTGAGAACTATCCTAATCTTAGATACAAGGATGACACTGGTTCTTTAAGTAAGGAAGAGATGGAATGGACTTATAATCTTTTCTCAGATTACATTGACGAAGATGGTCGTCTGCTTTCTGAAGATTATGGTTTCTGTAGATTCTGGCAGAATATTGGTGGTGAAGTTTGGGTTGATCCTGCTATTGATATGTTGCATCTTGGTCGCATGAGATACTCTGGTCGTATGCTTGATTTTCTTCAAACTGTTGCGAAGCCTAATCCTGAATGAAAAACTTTTGCACGAAGAGAACGATATACTAAACTTATGAAAATAACGAGCCGTAATGTGCTTGGTGTTTTTTATTTCGGGTAAAAGTTTGTAGTAATGAGATTGGTTCTGATATATATTAAATTTTAGATATCATTTCCCCCTATTTGATTCCCGCAAAAACAAAAACAAAGCGTTTGGCAAAGGCATTTGACGATACATCGTCAAATGCCTTTGTTGCATGTTTGGGCAAAGTCTTTGTGCAAAGTCTTTGTGCAAAGTCTTTGTGGCAGGCAGGCGATTAGGCAGGCGATCAAGCTTTGGGGTAGGCTTTGGGCTAGGCAGGCAGTTAGGCAAGAAAATTAGATTTGTTCTTGTCTTCCTTGCTTTGTGTTTTCAGGCGGATTAGACTTGAGTGCGAAGCACGAAAGTTTTTGATTTACCACCTGATTTCCCAAATCCATTCCCAACTCCATTCCCAAACGGAAAGGCAAAACCAAATGCATTTCATATCCGAATCCCAAATCCAACGCATCAAAGATGCGATTATCGGTGTCAATATCAAACTTGGTGACATTGACTATGGCATTATCACAGAGATTTCCGTTGAGGTTGACAATGGCAATCCCACTATCTATGCCGATACCGATGCTGGTTTTTCTTTCAATGCTTTTCAGGTTTACCAGATGTATCGCAATCTCTATGAGAATGTACCTGACAAATTTTTCCCCGATGGTTCTGACTATGCCAAAGCGCAGAGTGCGCCAAAGTCAAAGGCAAAGGGTGGTGGTGGTGCTGTCAATGCTGCTGCTATGCCAAAGCATGCTCGTATCGGTGAAGAAACTATTGACATCTCAAAGCGTCCCGGCTGAGAAAGGAATATGACAATGGATAACACAAAGCGTAAGATTGTTGCTCTGTCTTCTGTGAATGTGAAGACTCGTAGTAAGCGAAACAAAAAGCTGAAGAAATGGACTCCGGTTCTGAACTGGGAAAAGCCTGACTTGCCTGATTCTTATTGGGATAAGAATGGGTATGGGCAACCTACTGAGGAAGATTTTGAGTTTGTCAAAGAACAACGTGAAGCGTCGCTTGATGCTCAGAATAAAGATATTGACAGGCAACTAGAACTTTTGGGTGTTCGTATTCAGAATATCAATGCTGTTCGTAATCAGAAAGAAGTAAGGATCAAGTTGTGAATATTCATCGTCAAAAGAATATCAATACTCTTGTAAAGCGTTTTGGTTGGACTGAAAGCTTTGCTTTTGAGTTTCTGATAGAGTTTCGTTATTGCGGTAGCTTCTATAATGCTTATGAACAGACTTTACAGTCTGTTTCTTTGAATCCAAATCAAAAGCCGGATGAGAATCCATTCAAGAAGGGAAGTTGAAATGAATAGGAAAGATGTAATCAAGTCATTGACAAAGCGTTATGGTTGGACTGATCGTTTCGCTGTAGAGTTTCTTTCAGAATCTCGCTATGCTATGAGTTTGTATCAGGCTTATGAAGATGCTTATAACTCGATTTACATTTACAATACGACTGATATGCCGGAATACAATAATCCGTTTATTGACGAAGTTGTTCAGGAAGGAAATTGAGATGACTGATTTGATGAATGAGTTGAGCCGTAAGGTTATTTATTGGGCAAGAGATAACGCTCCTGATGATCTTTATTATGGTACTCCGTATTCGTATTGCCGTAAGGCTTTCAATATGAGTTTCATTTCAGAAAGTGAGTTTGATGCTCTTGAAAAGTATTATGGTAATCTTTGGCATTATCGGGGTGACTGATGAAACAAATAATTCTTGATGGGAAAAAAATGCTTGTTGAGTTTTCAGAGCAAGCTGGTTTTGGAAAGTCAATCACATTTGTTGATGGTGATGTTGAAGTCATTATCAAGGTTGACAGTTTTAATCATTTTGTCAATGCAGTCAATATGACTGATGATATGTGGCATGGCCGTGGAAAGGAATAGCAATGGCAGTATGTGTTTATTGTGAAGAAACATATTCTGATGAACGTGCAGAAGTCGGTTATGATTACTGTATGTCAGAGGGATGTCAAACCAAAGGTTTAGATAAGTCGGAACGTGAATTTCGTAAGGAATACACTCCGGCTTTGTTGCATAAATGCAACTACTTTTGGGTGAAGAAGTCAGAGTTGAAATCGTTGAATGTAAGGAGTGATTTACTGTGAGTGAAATGAAAGCAAACTGTTTTGTCTGTAATGTCGAACTAGTTCTTGGCTGGGATGCGAGTTTTAATTATGAGGAGAAACTCAATAATCCTGCTGAGTCTTTGATGGCAAATATTTCTGCTGGTTATACATCTCGTTTTGATGGTGCGTATGGCAAGATTTACGTTTGTGATGATTGCTTTGGTGATCGAATTGAGCGTGTTGTTCATCTTGGTGATTATTTTGATAGTTCACCTGACGCAGAAATTATTGAAGAAGCTGAAGAGGTAATTAATTTTGCAGCGGCTAAATTTCGACATCCTTCTAACAAAGGCTTTTGGAACAAAATTCAAGAAAAGTATTGGGAGGGACAATGAGCATCGATTATGATGGTATCAACTCAATTATTGATGAGGCTGTGAATCGGTATGAGTTACGGCTTCCTTCAGTTATTGCTGAGGCAATGAATGATGGTGAAATCACAAAAGCGCAGATTCCTTTTGAATGGGAAATTTGCAATGTTTGTCATGGTGATGGTGGTCATTCAAATCGTCTGGGTGTTATCAATGTTGATGACTGGGATGACGAAGAGTTGGATGGTTACTTTGCTGGTCGTTATGATGTTACTTGTGAGCGTTGCAATGGCTCTGGGAAAATCCGTGTCATTGCAGTTGACTCGTTGCCTGAAGATGTCCAACAGTTTATTGGAGATTATCGTGATGGCTATTCAGAAAACTTGGCAGAGCGTCGTTCTGAAATGATGTGGGGTGGATGATGAAAATTTGGGTTGATGTTGCTTCTGGAACGTATGGCAACGCAGACGATATTGTTTTCGTTGATGTTTCAGATTGGACAAATGAAGAGTTTGAAGCTTTTGGAAATCAAACTGATGATGATCGCTCTTGGTATGCATATGAGATTGCTCTTATGAATGCCTTGAGTCATGACAAAATTGAAGATATTAACAAGGGAGAATAGAAATGGCATTTGAAAAAATTGGTGATGGTGGTTTTATGATCACTGGTGAGGATGATATCAATGCATATCGTATGCTCACTCAAATCAAAGCGTTGGAGTTGGAAGTTCGTACTGGTATGCGTATGAGCAACAGGTTCAATTTGCTGAAGGGATTGAAGGAAGAGTATGGTTTGACTTCTCGCAAGAAAGTTGATGCCATTGCTGAATTGAAGAATTTGTTCCACCAAAAGTATGAAACATATCCATTCAAGGACTGATTATGGAAGAGTATATTTGTTCAAATTGTCAAGAGTATTATGAAGTAGTTCCTGAAGATGCTATCTGCTATGTTTGCGGATGTGATTCTGTTGTGAGTACTGATTGGTATTTCACTGGTTTGGGAGATATGGATTAATTATGAATTGCATTGGTTGTGGTAAGAAAATGCGCAAGCCTCAGTCAAAGGTTTGCCAGAAGTGTGCCCGTAAGCATGAGTTGTTTGATATCAAAACTGCTACTGATTACAGTTTGACAAGTGATGCTACTTTGAATGGAATTGCTTTTCTTCATGCTTGCGGCAATGGTATCTTGGATGCTTTCTTTGAAAAGTGTTTTACTGCTACTGATGCTTATAATGAAGAAACTTGTCGTGAACCTAGTGTTCATGTCAATGATGTTGATCCTGCTTCTGTTGAAGCATATGAGGAGCATGAATCTCATTGGTTTGAGATTTCTATTCTCAAGGAACCTGAAACTACTGTTGCAAGAAAAATGAAAGAAACCCTAGAAAGGAAATTGTCAGAATGATGGAAGAATGGATGCTTGGTCCAACTCCTTGTGATGAGGATTGTGCCCAAGTTGGTGATTTAGATTATCGGAATCGTGCAAAGAAAGAGATGGCTGCTTATGTAAAGCAGTTGATAAGAACTTTCCCTGATGCTCTGGCAAAGGGTGTTTCTTTTCGTCCTCGTTTCTTTTCGCATGATTTTGGTTTTTATGCTGAAGTTTGTATGTCGTTTGATGATGCAGATGAAGAGGCATTTGAACTTGCACGTTTTATAGATATGAATACCCCGGACAATTGGGATAGTGAAGCACTAAAGGAGTTAGATGATGCTTTCTGAATTGAAAACTGACCGTCAGGTCTTTGAGTATGTAAAAAATCATTTGCTGAAACAAAATCAACAAAGCATGGCTGGTAATGGTTGTGTTTATCGTGGACCTCAAGGAAGGTCTTGTGCTGTTGGTTGTCTTATTGCTGATGAGTTTTATGATGAATTGTTTGAAGATGAATGGTTGTATAGCGAAGATGTTTCAAATGCTGTGAGCAAATCTTTGCCTAATTGGTCAGGTTCAAAAGATTCTGTTGTTGATAGTTTTACTGCTCATCGTGAGAATGCTTCTTTGAAGATGCTTTATTTCTTGCAAAACATTCATGATAATTCAGATCCTTATACTTGGGAGCATGATTTGATTGATCTTGAAAGCAAGATTTTTGATGACTATTCACAATATGTTTCTAAAGATATTCATCTTTATGATTGGTATGCTCTTGGCAAAAGGGTTGCTCTTATAACTGAAATTCAAGCAATGAAAGAACTGAATTATGCTTTCTGAATTGAAAACTGACCGTCAGGTCTTTGAGTATGTAAAAGATCATTTGCTGAAACAGAATGAGCAAAGTTCAAGCGGTAGTGTTTGTGTTTATCGTGGTCATGATGGAATGTCTTGTGCTGTTGGTTGTCTTATTGATGATGACCATTATAATCAGGGACTGGAAGACTGTGATGTTTTTGATGGTGGTGTGATTGATGCTTTGTTGGGGTCGGTTGGTAACTGGCTTTTTGAAGTTGATGATTGCCTGTCTGATAAGCGTATTCTTATGCTTCGTTTGTTGCAGAAACTTCATGATTGCACACAGCCTTATACATGGGCATATGATTTGAATGATCTTGAAAGCAAGATCTTTGATGATAATTCTGATTCTGTTTCTGAGGATGCAGTGATTGGTCTTCTTGAGGAAACAGGATTGCTCTCAAAAAAGAAATTCAAGAAGCAAGGGGAATGATGTGATTAGAAATATTATTTGTCCTCGTTGTTTGGGCGGTGTTCCAAATAACGATAGGATTGGTGAATATATTGGTGCATTGAGTCGTACTGATAATGCTACTGAGATTTGTTCTGATTGTGGAACGCAAGAAGGCATGGAAGATTATTTGAATGGCATGGTTATGCCTCAGTCTGATTGGAAGGTGAATTCGTAATGGAATATGAAGAGCGCATTGTTGCTATGGCAAAAGAATGTTTGAAGCGACCTGATGATTTCGGTTGGTTTGGTGGTGACGAAATGTTTGTCACTTGGTCTTTTGCTGGAATCAATCTGGCTGTGAATTCTGATGATGTTCTTCAGGAATCAAACTTTCATGTTATCAGCAAGGATTTGATGGATCGTTTCCCTGATGATTTTGACATTGCTGGTGTCAAACATTGGGCTGTTGGTCCAATGGATCAATTGCGTGTTCGTGTTTTGAAGAATGAAGGTAAGATTGAATATGATAATTTGACTGAGGCTTTTCATGCTTTGATGGAATGGCACGATGCTTTGGAAAGTTATCCTGTTGCTGATGAATCAGATTTATATGAGCGTGAGTATGAAGCAGAAGTTAAAGATGTTGCTTGGAGACTGCAATATACTGAGCCTTTGAAGTATTTGATTCATGTTGCTGGTGATTATGAAGAACTTGCTGGTGATTTGATTTATGAAATTAATCAAAGTGATTATACTTCTTATCATGAACCTGCTTCTGACGAAGAATTGTTAGAAGCTGCTTTTGAACTTGGTCTTTGTCTGTTTGATGAGGCTGAGTTTTGGAATGAGTGGGCTGAGAACAATAAGAAAGTTATTGTTTGGAATCATTACACTAATCTTGGTGGCAAGTATAAGCAAGTCCCTGGCCAAATGAAATTGGAGGTTTGAGATGGCTAGTAAGTCACAGAGTTATTCCTATCTTTGTTCTAATTTGAAGAAGATGGGTTATGATGGTGATTTGGAAGATATTCGTGAGATTAAAAAGTTTCTTGCGAAGAATTCAGATCATGTTTTGTATCCGAAGGCTATTGGTCATTGGAATGACGTTTTGAATAACTCTTATGTTTACAGAGAGTTGCCTACTGATAGGTTGCGTTCAAGTTCTGCTTTGTTTACTAGTGTTTATGAAGGGAGAAGGTGATTATGAATTACGATGAAGATTATGATGATCCTCGTCAAAGGTGTCGTCATGGAAACTTTATTGGTTCTTGGTGGGGTCCAGATTATATGTGTGGTGATTGTGAGATGGATATTATTGATCCTTCTCTCAATGATATGTTGAAATTCTGGCATGACCATATTCGTGATATTGATAAAGGTGAGCGATATGTTGAAGATTTTATTCGACGTTTGCTTGTCGCTAAAGATGAGATTGATCCTGATTCAAAAGACGTGATTGCTCGTTGCTATATGGATTCTTTGGATCAGTATGCTAAGTCCAAAGAAAAGGCTATGAATGAGTGCCAAAGTCTCGTTGATCAGTATGCTGATCTTTGTGATCCTGAGTTGGGTTACGATGATCATGATATTTTAAGAAAATACCATAGGCAAGAAGTTGATAAGTTTCTTGCTGAAAACGGTTTACTCAACTAAAGGAGATAGTTATGAGTATTAGTAATTTTAGATTGACTGACGATGAGTTGTTAATCTTGAAAAGAAATATTGATAAGTTAGTTATTGCTTATCATGAGCATGATTCATTTAGTCATCTTGACGATTTGGATTTTACAATTATGCATCAGGATATGGCTACTTTATCCATGATTCATGATGATATTGAATTGTATTTTGATGAGATGGAAAGACGAGCATCTGATCAAATGGTAATAGAAGATAATATTGAGCTAGGAATGGAGTGATTGAAATGCCTAATTGGTGTATGAATACAACGAATGTTTATGGTTTGACTGATAACGTCAAAGCCTTTGAAGAAGCAATTAAGGATTGTGGTGATGGTGGTTTTATTCGCCATCTTTATCCCATTCCTGAAGTATTGGCAAACACTCCTGCTACTTTTGTAGATTTGGAAAATCCTGTTCATCCAAATTGGGTAAATTTTGTTGCTGATGGCACTTGGACTCAAGAAGAATATGATCAGCGTGCTGCTGAAGCAATTGCTTCTGCTCAAGTTTACAAAGACAATATTGAGAACTATGGCTACAAAGATTGGTATGATTGGGCAATTAGTAATTGGGGTACTAAGTGGGGCGATCATGAATTGATTGTCAGTGAGATGTACCTTAATGATGAATATACTTCGACTTTAGGATTGGAGTATGAAACTGCTTGGGGTCCGGCTTTAGATGCTTTGAATCATATTTCTACTATGTTCCCAAAACTTATTTTCTACACCTTTTATCGTGAAGAAGGAATGGGTTTTGCTGGTTATTACAAAGTATGCAATGGTGAAGTGATGATGGATACAAGTGCAGAATTTATACCTAATGAATCTGATTATGATCATATTCTTATGATGGAAGACGAGCGGGAAATTGAAAGGATGGTAAAGTAATGAGTTATTTAGAAGATGCTTACAATAAACATAAGGATCAGATGCCAGATGGTGTTGTTGATGCTTCTGGTTATATTGATGTAGTTAAAACTATTGTCAATAGTATTTCTCATCTTGACAATAAGGATACATCTGAGAACATCAAGTTTATGACTACGATCATGGATATCTTTATGAGTGAAGACTTGGAAATTGATGTTGATAAGATTATGGAAGCTATAACAGCTATGGCTTTTGTTGTTACGACAACAATGCAGTTTGCTAATAATCTTGATGATGAGTTTGTTTCTAAGTACATCAATTCGATGAATGATAATGTACTTCCTGTTATGGAAAAGGAGGCGCGTGCAATCCCTTATTGGAACGAATAATGAAAAGGAATGGTTTTCTGAAGCGAAATGTAAGGGTAAACTCGATCTGTTTTTTCCAGATGAAGATGATCCTGAAAGCCGTAAGAAAGTCTTTCAAGCAAAGTCTATATGTAAGAGCTGTCCGTCTAGATTGGAATGTTTGACGTGCGCTGTTGTGAATATAGAAAAATTTGGGGTATGGGGTGGATTGACAGCAAGACAAGTTTCAAGACTCAGAAACCAAGTAGGAATAACAAATGAAGCAAATATCCGTAGGTACATCCAAGAGAAAGTTATTAATGTTTAATCAAGATGATTTTGATGAAGTGTTTGATGCAATTAAAGAGAAAGAGCAGGTGAGTGATGAGTCTTATGAAAGGTTCTTTGAATATTTTGACATGATGTCTGAGAATCTTGTATTGTCTGATTTCCCGACTGCTCAAGGTCGTGCTAGGTTTATGATGACTAGTATGAATATGATGTTCGGTGATAATGGTGAGATGGACATTGACAATGCTGCTGATGTTGTTATGACTATGGCAACTCATTTGAACATTGCTGTTTCTCACATTGAAGACAAGGAAAGGTACAATTATTATCTTTTGAATGAGGCTATGAATGGACTCCGATGACGGTGATGATATTGATCTGACTTTTGATTCTTTTATTACTGCTAGTGAGGTTCGAAAGATTTTGAATGTGCAAATCTTTGAACCTGAAAGTGGTGATGAGGAAGATGAGTAAGTCTGCTTCTTATTTGCAGAAGTATTGGTTTGCTAGAGGCTTTCATGATCGTCTGGTTTTGACGGAGAGAGATGTTCCTTCTATTGAGTTGGTTGAATATCTTGAAGAAGTTTCTGGTGTAAATGTTTTAAAAGAGTATGAGCTTGGTTATGAGCAAGCAGAAAAGGATAGAGTAAACAATGTCATCTGAATTGTCATGTGCTCAGCGTATTGCTGATCGCTTGTCTAGCAGAGAAGAGGATTTTGAAAAAATCTTTGATGCTATGGATAATGATCAGGAATATGAGGGTCAAGATGCTTATGATGCCTTTTATGAGTATGCGTTAGGCATCTCAAATTATGAGGTTGTGAGAATCGATTTGTCTACTGGCGGTCCGGCTGATTGGTTGGAATGCATTGTTGATCGTAACAGTTTGGTTAGGGTTGATTATCATTTTGCTGATTGGTTTGATCATGCTGAGATGTTAGTTAGTGAAGATTCTGCATTGTGGAGATATGCAGAAGCAAATGTTGAGTCAATACTGTTTAGCTGAATAGGAGAAAATGAAATGGAAGAGATGCAAAGCACTACTGCTTGGGTTCAAGCAAATAATTATACTGAGGGTTCCTCAATCACATCACAGGAGAATGAAATGACAGAACAGAATGTTCCTGATACGATGAAGTCTTTGCAAGACATTATTGCTGACTTTGTTATCAAAACTGGTGGTTTCAACAATCTTGTTGAGTCAAAAGTTGATGATGTTATTGGTGATATCAATTTTGATGATCACATTGACTATCAGCATATCGCTGAGAAGGTGAATGAGAATCTTGATCTTCGTGAAATTGCTAGCGAAGTGAATGATTATATTGATGTAGATGATCTTGCTTCAAGTGTTGTTCATGAGATTGATTACAGCGATCTTGCTAGCAATGTTTCTGATTATCTTGACATGGATGATATTTCGTTCAATGTTCGTTCTGATATTGATTTCAATGATGCTGCTTTTGATTTGTTGAATCAGTATGATCCTACTCGTTCTTGTTCAACTGGTGATAAGTTTACTGAGGCTGTTGCTAAAGCTATTGGTTATTTGATTGAAACTAATGCTCTTGTGATTGGTCGTCTTCGTAGTTATGATGCTACTGTTTCAAATATGACTGATGAGCAAGTTCAGGAAGAGGTTGCTTCAAATGATGGTTATGAGGCTTCTCTTTATCAATCAGGTGTTGCTGAGAATGGTGCTGCCATTATGTCTGAGATGAAGATCCCGAATGATGATTTCATTTACAATTTGCTGAAGCGTGTTGTGAATGATCTTGTTTCTCAGTATGTTCCTACTTTCAATACTGATCAATTTATGCGTATCCGTATGGAAGCGAAGGCTTTCGATATCTACAACGAAATGAAGGAAGGGTGATATGACAAAGTATATCCGTATCCGCAATGTGTCGGGGCATGACAAAATGATTGTCCCACGCATTGCTTTGGAAAAGCTTGGTCTTTCGACAAAGCGTGATGATGCTGAAACGATTGGTCGTTTTGGTTCTGGCATCAAGTATGCTCCGATTGCTGCTTTGCGCAAAGGTTGGGAATGGTGGTTTGTTGGTTCCGATGCCAGAGGTCCATACCATTTGCAGTACATTGTCGAAGAAGAAGATGGTGTTGATTGTGTTTGGTATCAGTATGGTGATGGTGATGTTAAACCTTCATCTTTTACTCTTGGTGCTGGTGAACTTTCTTGGACTGATTCTTTCCAGATTATTCGTGAGCCTATTGCTAATGCGATTGATGGCACGAAGACTCATGGTGGTGAGTGGTCTTATGAGATTGTCAATGGGATAAGCCCAGCTAATGAATACACTTTTGATGTGTACATTACTGCTTCTCCTGAGTTGATGAATGTTGTCAACAATATTGATGCTTACTTCTCTTTCAACAAGATTCCTCTGTATAAGTATGGGAATACAACTATTCATCGTAGCTATGATTTGTCTTTGCGTGTGTTTAGCCAGAATGTCTTGGTTGCACACAAAGACAATATGGCTTCTTTGTTTGACTATGAGTTTGACAGCATCGATTTGAATGAAGAACGGACTGTGAAGTCCGAGTGGGATTTGGGCTGGAAGATTGGAAACTCTATTGCTCAGCTTAACGATGAAGATTTGGTTTCTAAGGTTATCAAAACAGCAGTCGTTCAAGAAATGTTTGAGTGGTCAGATTCTGTTGCAAGTCATTATGACAATTGGACTTTTGCTGCTGATTGGGATTTCATCTTCAAAGGAATTTATGGCGACAACGCTGTTATCTTTCCTGCTGATGGTTTCGCATCTTCGGTTTCTAAGAATTTGAAACTTCGTGGAATGACTCCTGTTGCTGTCGCTACTGAGAATGGCTATAAGCTTCTTTCTTCTGCTGGCATCAGTTGTTATATGGATGTCCTCGGTGAAGATTATGAGTATGATATCGAAGATGATATTAGCAAGCATCCTGTTCTTACTGAGGCTATGAGAATAGTCTTGGAAGTTGAACCGGGTATTGCAAAGTATATGGGAAGAGGTGGCGTTCTTTGTGGCGATGCTGCTCATGATGTCAAAGGTTTGACTTTGAACAAGGACAATCCAGATACTTGTCGGATTGTTGTTTCATCTGAACATTTGAAGGATGGTTCTCTTTCTGACATTGTTGCAACTTTGATTCATGAGTTTGATCATGCCTCTACTGGTGTTGGTGATGGTTATTCTGATGAAGGGGTTAAGTTCAGAGATATTGCTGATAAGCGTATTGGTCGGATGATTGTTGATAATTACAAGCCGAATCCGTTCTTTATTGAAGATGGCGTGGTATGCTGTCGGGTGTCAGATATCTCTCAAATTGGTGATGACCTTTCTGCTGTTACTGAGTATGTCAGTGTTCTCGGATGTTTCCTGATGAAGATTGGTAATTTCATTTTGAAAGTTTCAGGTGACAATGTGGAACAGAACTTTGGTCATGAGCACAAACCCCATTTTGCTCAAAATGCTACTGTTGTCACTTATCCTACTTTTATCAATGTCGAATCTATTGAAGTTCTTTAAGGAGTAACTGTGTGGGAATTTAAGCTTGCTAAGTGGTTTGTTATTGGTACTGTTTTAATGGTTGCAACTGCTGCTGCTCCAATTATGCTTATTGGAGCTTTGGGTTTGTTGTTTGTTTTTATGTTTATGGGAGTTTGATGCCGAAGTTTAATAATTATTATGTTGTTGAGTTTCGATATCCTGTTGAAGTTCAGGATGCCGAAGGAGTTTCGCAGGCTGTATCAAAGGCTCTGAGAATGTGTGAGAGGGTTTGGGGTTTCAAACCTGATGGATGGCACGCAAGGGTTTTTGAATACAAAACAGGAGAAGCGACTGTTGGTTTAGCAAAGGAATACTTTTACAATCCCAACTCGCATTCCTACCGTGAAATATTTAAGAATATTGGATACCATCAGGACATGGTTGAAAAAGGTTTGACCCCTGATGATATCCCAGATTATGACAAGATTATCCCAATGGCTTCTATTGATGAGGAGGATTTCCCAGTTGAACTTGAGAATGAGAGTGAGTGAAGTTGATTCCACTACTATTAGCGCAATAGAGTGGGCTAAGTATGGTGTTGATGTTATTGAAGATATTAACAACATAAAAGGATATTTGAGAGCTACTTTTACTAATGGAACTAGGTATGTTTACAAAGATGTTCCGTTGACTACTGCTCTGGCTATTTTTAATCCTAGTGGTGGAAATTATTCTGTAGGCTCAAACTTTAATGAGCATATCAAGTCCGCTAACTTTGAATACACAAAGGAATGAGTAAGAAGCTAACTTGCGCTGGCTGTTTGGATGAATATCCTAGATCTAATTTCACTGAGTACCGCAAGAAAATGTGGTGTGGCAAAGAAACTTGTCGTGAAGTTATTGATGAAAAGGTTAAGCATAAAAACTATCGTCGCAAGGAAAAGAAGATTGCTAATGGTACATGGAGAAATGGTGTAGAGCAAGAAAAGCGGACTGCTATTCTTGAACGTGATCAGTATAAATGCTCTCGTTGTCGCAAAGTTTCTCATGATTTTGGAGCGATGCAGGTTCATCACATTGTTCCTGTTTCTGAAGGTGGTGGCGATGAGTATGGTAATCTGATTACGTTGTGTACTTTATGCCATACCAAAGTGCATCAGATAGGATGGGAGGAATACGTTGAGCCATTTCAAAAGATTGTTATCAACTTGGAAAAAGACTACCAAACCCAATGAAGAAAGGTCTCTGACTTTTATTTCTAAATGGGTTGACTCTCTTCATAATGAAATGAAACGTCATCGTGGTGATAGTGAGTTTCAGGCTGATTTGCTTGATGCTGCTGCTATTTATTTCAATGACACATTTACTGACAGGGAGAAAGTCGATGTTTTTATTTACACCTTAGGAAAATTAGGTCGTAAATAAAATATTGGTAGCCCCAATAGCCCAATGGCAGAGGCAGAAGACTTAAAATCTTTAAAGTGTGGGTTCGAATCCCACTTGGGGCACTATGAAAAACAAAATTGCCCCGAGATGGGTGCTTCAAACAATATCAGTAATGGATCACAAAGGAGTAGATATCCATGATTGGGAGTCAGTAAAAAGCTTTCTGTCATACGGTTACATGTTTGATATGCTAGAATGGGTAAAGGATCATAGGCAAGAATATACATATGCCATTATGTCCAGACAGCACAAGGATATCGACTTCTATTATGGAGAACAAGCCTGAGTATGAAGAAATTTATGCAGATTTAGTTCTTGAACTACTGACAGCTTATATGTTAGATAAGAGTGATGACTCTAGTTTATCAATAGAACTTATGGAATCTGTTAGAAAAAACTCAACACTTGTCGGTAGCGGTATGATGCAAGGTCTGGTTTTTTCTTCTATTATACATATGGCTTTGATGATAACTATGTTTAGTATTGTTACTGGAAGATCTCGTCAAGAGGTTTTGGAAATGTATGCTGCTGGTTATCAAACAATGAGAGATGAAGTTTCTCTTATGCCTCAAGTTCATCCTGACTTTGTAAATAAGCTTGTTGATGAACTTGATAGTCTGTTCTGATTATTAGCCGGATGGTCCGAACGGTTTGACGGAGGAAACCTTATAAGTTTCTTGAACAGGTTCAATTCCTGTATCCGGTACGATTCTCAAAAAGGAGGTAACTTACTATGAGAATTATTGTATTATTAGTTATGGCGGTAGCGTCATTATCTTTTTCTATTGGAAAGGACGTAGGTGAATCACAAAGTAAAAGTGAACAAGAGATGGTGGTCAGCACTGCTGTTGTTTCTTCTGGTTATGTAGGAAATCCTCTTATAATTGAAGACTTGTCTGCTGATATGCATGATAGTGAAACTATTATTCCTGCATATCCTGATTTGCCTATCGGTGTCACTTATGAGACAACAACGACAAGTACAACAACAACTACTACCACTATTGCTCTGCCTGATGGCAATTGTTCTGAGTGGTATCCAGTTGCTTTAGATGCTGGTTGGTCGATTGATCAATTGCAAAAGCTTGGTAGTATCATGTGGAAAGAAAGCAACTGTATTCATGATATTGCTAACAAAACTTATTCGTATGGTTTAACTCAAATTGAGTGGTCTGCTCATAAAGACTGGCTTTATTCTGAGTTTGGTATTACTGAAAGGGAGGCTTTGTACGATCCTTATACAAACTTGCTAGTTGCAAGATGGTTGTATGATTATGCTGAGAATAGTTATGGTTGTGGTTGGCAACCTTGGTATATGAGTGGAGATTGGTGTTGATGAAACTTGCTGATTTTTATTTGAATGACGATTATCCGGGTGTTATTTTTGAACAGTTGGGTCATCCTATTGAGTCAACTGTGGATCACTATGGTGATGTTATTCGTGAAGAGTATAACGAAGAGCAATTGATTATCCGTATGATTGGTGATGATCGTGAGCATGTTTATTATATCGATGACTTGAAACCTTATGATGGTCATGTTTGTTTTACTTGTGGTCAGTTAGGTTGTGCTCATGAGTAGTGAAATTCTTTACTGGGTTTTTTCTGTTCTGGGTATTGCTGGTATTTTTTATATTCGCTTCAGAAAGTGAGAGTTATGAATTGGATGAAGTTGATTACTCTTATTGTAGCAATATTTGTATTAGGTATTCCTGCTTATAAGATTACGAGAGGTGATTGGGAAAATGAGTAAAGCAAAGTGTACTGAGTGTGGTCGTGTTTTTGACCTGCTTGATGAAGATGATGCTAATGAATGGTATTACGGTCATGACTGCGAGTGATTTAGATTATCCTATTTGGGCTATCAAACGTCGTGATACTGATGTTGAACAGCCTGTGAATGAAACTGGTTATCCGGGTTATGATCATGCTATTTGGTATTGGTGGAGACTTAGTGTCAAAGGTAATAGGTATGACAGATTGACTTTTGATGCTGTGACTGATCGGATTGAGTTTCACAATCAATCTTATTTCCGTGATGCTCGTGAAGGTTTTGGTTCTACTTATTGGGATAGACTTAATGAGAATACATGGCGTATTCTTTATCGCCAGTATGGAAATGTTATTTGTCTTGCTACTTTAGACAGGCTGGAAAAGATTGAGAATCCTGAATCAACGTATCGTTGGTATAGAGGATAAGTTTTCCAGTATCTAATAGCATGGTGATTAGGGAGATCCTAATACAACCTCTGGTGTTGTTGGTTCATGAAACACTATTAGATACTGGTTAAAATCGGGGATTATCCTTGTAACGGATAGTCTTAAAAGAAGCGAAGTAGTTATATTTTGAGAAGTGTGGAGATGCTTAGGAATTGTAGCCGAAGGTCTATGAAGCACAGAATGAATATGATGAAAGATAGCCGAACCCGATTATGCCCTTATAGCTCAATGGATAGAGCAAATGACTTCTAATCATTAGGTTGCAGGTTCGAGTCCTGCTAAGGGCACTGAGAAGTGTATGTCTATTATTTTATCAACCGTGGTGGGTTGGGACAAGACATGCACTTCTCTTTGGTTTGAGGGATGTAAAACATTATTGCCTCTGTGACGGACATTACATTGGAGTTTTATATCCCTCTTAGTTTGAGTAGGCTAAGCGTATTTTTCCTTTCTGGTGCGTTAAGGAAAACCTGTACAAGTTGATTGTTTGTTGTGCAATCACCTGTGTATCAAAAGTTCTGTCTAGGCTAAAGGTTTTCTGCCTACTCTTTTTTGCATACAATTATAAACAAATACAACCTTGGAGGTTGATGTGAATAAGGAAAGAATGATACTCCTAGCGGATTTGCTAGATAGTATTAAGCCTGAGAAGTTTAATATTACTTATTGGACTTCTGATTACAATCAAGATGAAAATCGGCATTACTGTCAAGATGACATTGTTGATCTTTCTGCTTACAATTGCAATACTGCTGGCTGTATTGCTGGCTGGGCTGTTGCTATGAAGAATGATCTTCAAGTTAACAATGTAAGACTTGATCATGTTGAAGAAATAGCTAAGGATTATCTTGATCTTACTTATGAAGAAAGTCAAAGATTGTTTTACTACGGTGCAGCAAGTGTTTGGTCAGATTATAAAACACAACTTGATATTTATGACAATGAAAGATTGACTGCATCGCAGGCTGCTATTGCTTTGCGTAAAATTGCTGTTGGTGAATGGGAACTCTAAACAAAGGAGAGAATAATGAATAAGGAAAGAATGTTATTGCTGGCTGATCTTTTGGATAAGTTGAAGCCTGTCAAGTTTAATATGGGTGACTGGTTTTCTACCTATGATGGCTATGTTTATGACGACATGAGTCAAGGTGAAGAGCCTAGTGATCATGCTGAACTTGAATTCACTACTAACAATTATCAGCAAATGAATGGTTATGATTGCGATAGTGCTGCTTGTATTGCAGGTTGGGCTGTTGTGATGAAGCATGATTTTGCTCTTGATCGTCCTGAAGAAGCAACTGTTATTGGTAATCGCTTTATGCAGGATCTTTCTCATATGCCTGTTCTTATTGAGGCTTGTGAATATCTTGGTTTGACACATAAGCAGGGTCTTGATTTGTTTACTAAAGATGAAGATAGCGTTTGGGATCGTCATGCAGAAGATCTTGGTCTTGATGAATCTGATAACTATGATATGCATGGCTATGTTGATCTTGATGATATTACACCCAAGATTGCTGCAAAGCTTGTTCGAATGGTTGTTAATGGAGAGGTTGCTTTAAATGTCTGATATTGAAAACGATATCTCCGATAGGGAACGAGCTGCTTTGACAAGCCATATCTTTGAGATGAATTATCTCTCAGGATATTATGGTCAACTTATTGGTGCTACTGTTGTTGGTATCAAAATGAATATTGAGGAAAATCCATATCCTGCTGACCCTTTATACGCTGAAGTATGGCCTTTGATTATTTTTGAGAAAAATGGTCAAGAGTACAGATGCGAAATCTCTAGAGATGAAGAAGGGAATGGCCCCGGATTTATGTTTGGTTTGAATCAGACAACTAATTCTCCAGATTTTATGGATGCGGTACATAAACTTAATAAGCCTGAGTTGTTAGAGTTGATTAACAAGCTAAAACAAAGGGTTGATGAAGACCCTTGGAAGGATAAGTAATGGTAGGCAGGAAGCCGGCAAAGATTGGTAGCAATGCTAAGGTTAAAAATGAGACTGTTGGAAAGCATGTGAAATATATCGGTATGGGTGACAAATGGTATGTTTGTCCTGCCTGTAGTCGAAAGTTTCTTCGTGGTTTCTTTTGGGAAGAAGGCGAGAAGAATGGTTGCACTCAGCGTTGCTTGTCAAAGCTGATTAGTGCGTAAAAAGTTAAGTTTTAGAGTAAAGAATTGCCCCACCCTTTTATATCAATTGTCCTTAGGATTATTGTAATTTAAAAAGGGGTGGGGCATCTTTTCTCTATCTTGCTTTTCGCATCGCTTAGAACGGAAATTAGAGGGGTCTGAGAAGGCTCTGGAAGGACATTTTGGAATGCTGAATCGAACTTTGACTGGTAGAAGAGTTGTTCTTGTGCATTGTTCTGATCCTTATACTGATCTTAAATGTGGTGATAAGGGAACAGTTTTGTATGAGGATGATGCTTTGACTTTACATGTGAAATGGGATAAGGGAGGTACGTTGGGAATGACGTTGGAAGATAGGTATACGATTATGCCGGAGGGTTATGATGGATGAAATTCGTATTGTAGTATCTGGAAATATCTTTGAGGGCTTTAAGTTTTATGGTCCTTTTGATGATTTTGAGGATGCTTGTGATTTTGGAGAAGGGTCTAGTGAGTTTGAATGGTATGTTGCTTCTCTAGAGCATCCCGTTATTGCCTTCGATAAGGCAAAGGATTCTGGTTATTATTGGTCAGATGCGGCTAAGGAGATCGTTGAGGAAATGAGGAAAAAGAATGGGCTTTGATTTTAGTGAATATAAGCAAGATCCTAACTATTGTGTGTATTGCAATCGTAGGGATATTGGTATCTATGAGACATACATCATGGAGAAAGACATGATTCTTGTTGACGTTTCTTGCAACATTTGTGATGGCAAATGGACTGAGGGTTACACTTTGAGTTCTGTTCGTTATGACAGTGATTTTGTTGCAAAGACTGATGAAGAGTTGGATCATGAGTATCGTATTGCGAATATGACTGAGGAGGAAATTTATGGAAGTTAATGATATTCCGGAATGGATGTTTGCTAAATTCAGCATTGCTTATGATACTGAATCTATTGTTCAGGATCTAAAAGATGCTGGTATTGGTGAGCCTACTGTGGAAGATATTGTTGAATATATTGATGAGCATTTGCATGAACATTTTACTCCTGAGCAGATTACGTATATTGATATTGCTGATAACTACGGTAAGGAGTACTGATGAGGTATTTCAAAGCTGTTGCTCATAGGGAATTGTTTACAATGGTTGAAGATGATGCTTCTGACCCTCATATTGACGACATGATTTTCGATAAGTTGTTTCATGATCTTGATTGGTCTAATCATTATGAGTGTGTTGAGATATCAAAGGAAGAGTTCTATGACTCAATGAAAGGTAGTGATGGATAATAGGCTTTTGAATGCTCAGGCAACTAAGTTGGGTTCTTGGTTGAGTGGTAATGGTTATGTTGATCTTGTTGAGTGGGGTTTGGACTCTGATTACAATATGATTGACGGTGTTTGGTTTGATGAGATGGGCAATGAAGTAAATATCTTCGAGTGTGCTCTTTATGCTATGGAAGCGGCTAATGGAAACGGGTAAGTATCTTGATGATTTGGAGTGGTTGCATTTCTTGGTGTTGGAAATGCAGGATGATGGGTATGAATTACCTGCCGGTGATTACGATATGGTAATCAAAATCGTAGAGGATGTTAGGGAATACTTCCTATCTGAATGGATGAAGGAAAATATCTGATGGAAGAGTTTGAGAAGGTTTGTCTGTTTGATGATGATCAATACATGGTGGTTAAGGTTACGCATGAAGGAATCATTATGGATTTGTATGAAGATACAGTAAATGATGGTGTTGTTGAACATGGTGAGCTTATTGGTACTGTTGGTATGATGTTTGATGAATGGGCCGATTGGATTAAACGTAGAGCCTAAAATTGGCGGGGTGAGAGTAGTACTTATGTATATAGAAATACATATAGATAGAACCTCCCCAACAGATTCTCCCAGACCAAGATAAACGGAAATAGTCCTAGGAAAACATCTAAAAGTACCTAACGTTATTCAATGTATGCTCCAGTAATGTTGTGTTTTCCACAGTTTTGGTGGTGTTTTACACAAAAAATGCTTATTTTCCTAATAAAAAGCTAGGAAAGTTTTGAAAGTGGGGGTGGGGGTGCTAATACCCTTATCTATCTCCTCCCCTATATAGATAACAATAAACCTCTACCCCCGCTTTCTTTTCAGCTTCTTTTAGTGTTCTCCTCTATATAGGAAAGACAACACCTAACCCGGCTTGATTTATATCCGACAATCCCGATCAGAATAGTCGTCTTTTAGGTCCTGAAAATTCGGGGCCTAAAAAAATTTTGTCTATGCTCACAAAGAAAATGTTTATACGAAGAGAGCACTTTTTTGCCCCGTTAATGTCTAGGTAGAGAATCGCAAATTTAAATATATGGCTTATCAAGAGATTTTCGGGGTGGGTAGACATTGTGAATATTATTATGCTGATTATTATGCTCATATTTCTTCGTATATTACCGAACATATTTCTGTTGTAATCAATGGTGTAATAAATGGTGAAATAAACGATGATTAAACTGTGTATAGTGATGCTGCTTAGTCCGGCTAAATTACACGGTATGTAATTCGATGGTTTTCTATCTACCTTTATGCCTATCCGAAATGGTTGTTATACAATTTATAGTCCGATGCCTAGAAAAATTCCTCCCGCTTGGGTGTACCAACTATTCGAAAAATTTAATACATCGTTCGTGATGAAAAATCGGGTTGGAATAATCTTGAATTCCCAAACGGTTTTCCCCATAAGAAGAGACTATGTATGTCTCAGTTAATATTGATATACGAAACGCAAAGAAAAAAACTATGCGTTAGTTGAGACATTTACTAAAGAGAAGAGAATGTAAATGTCAAATAAAATTGGTGTTCAAAGAAAAATGCATTTTTCTTTGAACACCAACGTCTAAGTGAGTTGCCTTATGAGAGCATTAAATTTTTCGAATATGAGAATTACAAGGAAGCGGGTGTGCAAAGCGGTTTATCGCATTTGCACACCCGCAAAGACTTTGACAAAGACTTTTACAAATTTTTTGATTTTAGACAAAAAAAAGGGGACGGGATTCCCTTTGGAATCCCGTCCCCTCTGTCATCACGACTTGCGGATGAAATAGCAGGTGCCGTCATCGGCAAAGACAGCGCCCATATCCACTCCGCTCTGCTTTGCCAAAGCAGCGCAACGCTGGCGGAATCGACTCTGCCAAGCATTGCGGACAGAGGCTTCATCCTTTGTGGCATCCTTTGCAACGGCATCGGCAAAGTAGGCGGAGAAGTCTGCACCATTCTCAGATGCTTCTTCCACTTCCCATCCCATCTGCACTTCCAGAGCCTGTGCATCGGCAATGTCTTCGGAAGTCACAGTGGACTTCCGACCACGTTGTGCGACCCGAACATTCAAGTCGGACAGGTTGATGATTTTCTTTGACATGGTATTTCCTTTACCATTGGGAATCTTGTAGGCGTTCCCTTGACCTACTCCCATAGTAGCATGGGAGAAGAAATGTGTGCGAAACTGGAAAATCAAAGAAAACTAAAAGGACTGGTGTGCAAATACGATGAACCGTTATTGCACACCAGCTCGTCATGGGAATGGATATACGTGAAAAATTTCTATGGGAAGAGTTCTAATGTGTCTGGTGTTCAATATCGGTTCATCGATATTGAACACCAGCAAAAAGCCCCCGACCGCTGGTGCGGTCGGGGGCTGATTGCCATGTCAGGACTGGCGACCGGCGTAAGCCTTGCCATCGTCGGTCGTGACCATGATGAGGTCAACACCGCTCGCCTTGGAGAGCGATGCGACCCGCTGACGGTGACGGCTCGTCCAAGCGTTCATGAGAGCGTCACGGTCGCCGTGGTAGCGACCAATGCGCTCGTCGTAGTACTTGCTGAACTCGTCGCCTTCGAGGTCGAACTCATCGAGTTCGATGGCTTCACCGACATCGAGCGACTGAGCCGCTTCGATGTCCTCTGTGGTGACCGTGGACTTGCGTCCACGCTTGCTTGCTTTCGCCTGAATGTCGGCGAGGTTGATCACGTTGCGTGACATGGTGGTGACCTCCTGTGGTCTGTCGATGGCGAGAGCCGGTTGCCCTTGCCATGACTTCACCTTACTACATGAGAGAATATGTATGCGAAACTGACAGAATAAATGACCTATCGGGCTGGCGTACAAAATGCGATGAACCGCATTTGCCCTCCAGCCCGGGTAAGGTAAAGAGAATATGTTAAAAATGGGTAGGGGTACAGCCTAATGTGTCTGGTGGAAGAGGGAGCCGAAGCCCCCTCTCTGTCACCGATGTTCGGACCGAACCCATGCGATTTCGGGTTCCGGTGGAGTGTCCTCCGTGTCGATGTCGATCATCGTATGGTCGATGATGGCATCGCCACTGAGGTAGTATTCGAACTCAGTCGTTTCGACGTGAGCGCCGTACCACGTCACCTTGATGGTGTATTGGAGACCACCGGCGACGTGTTCGATGCGAGTGTCGATATCCATTGAGACCATGCCGATCTCCCACCCATTCTCGTCGTGAGCGGTTGTGCGGATTGTTCCGTTCGTGAACTTCTCCGCCATGTCATTGATGATGTTTCGCATATCCCATGTCCTTTCGGTTGTGTTGTTGGGAATATTCATACCTTATCACAAGAGAATAAATACGTGCGAAACTTGTGGAAGCAAAGCACTGTCAGGCTGGCGTACAACTTCCGATGAACCGTAGTTGCCCTCCAGCCGGACCCGGTAAAGAGAATGTGTGTTAAAGGTGTAGGGACATGGGGCCTAATGTGACTGGGGTTCTCCCCCTGCGCCGAAGCGCAGGGGGAGCGGTCTCAGAACGACTCCTCGTCTGGCGTGAGGATCGACAATGCCGTGTCGATGCGATCAGCGTTCTTGTCGATCCAGCGGATGAATGGCGACTCCCAGTCGTTGACTTGGTGATGGTCGCCAGCTAGGTCGTAGAACTTCTTGAGAACGCCTCGCAGGGCTTCCTGCACCTCTGCGACCTCTGCCCAGAGCTTCCATGTCACGTCGCATTGTGCGGGTGTCATGGCTGGTCGTGTGACATTCTTGATGTCCATGTTCCGTACCTCCTTGGTGTTGTTGGGAACACTCATAACTTATCACAAGAGACAAAATGTGTGCGAAACTCATGGGAACCTATCGCTGTCGGGCTGGTGTACAAGATACGATGAACCGTACTCGCCCACCAGCGCATCGGGTAAAGGAAATGTGTGTTAAAGATGAATGGTATATTGTCCTAATGTGTCTGGGGTTCTCCCCCGGGCCGAAGCCCGGGGGAGCGGTCTCAGATGCTGATGCTCTCGGAGATGATGTTCACGGTGTTGAGAGCCTCCAACACCGGCCCATCTTCCGGCGGTGAAACGTCCGCATCGATGGCCCGCATCAGAGTGGCAGCGTACAGCGTGGCGATGGCCTGTACCGTTTCGATGCTGTCATCGTCGGACAGCACCGTGTCACCCTTATCCTTGGCCCATTCGATGGCCGTGGAAAAGAACTCATCGCCATCCTGCACGAACTCCTCGTTGTACAGCGAGGACAGGATGTAGTGGCTCACCGTGCTCATGTGAGTGAACAGGCTCACCAGCGTGATTGCGTTGGTCGGTCGGATTGCCATGTCCCATATCCTTTCGGTAGTCGGTGGAACAATCACAACTTACCACAAGAGAGAATATGTATGCGAAACTCTTGGAAGCCTACTGCTGTCGGGCTGGTGTACAACTTACGATGAACCGCAGCTGCCCACCAGCACGCCGGGTAAAGAAAGGTATATGTTAAAGGTAAGGGTTGGATGGAGGTAATGTGATGGGTGTTGGGCAAATAAAAAGGGCCGGGGTCCGAAGACCCCAGCCCTTGGTTGCCGCTTCTGTTCCCATGCTGCGGATTGGCACGGATTCCCTCTCCCCGAGGTCGATGTGGGTGACCGTCACTCCTCGGAGAACAGCGCATCCCAGCACGCTGAGTGCGTGCCGGAGATGATCTGCTCACGGGCATCTGGCGACATGTTGGGGAACGCCTGCTGTGCCAGCAGTGTCCCCGACGTGTACGCCTGCCATGCGAACATGTCCACCCATAGGGTGCCCTGTTCACGGCAAACCATGCACCGTGGAGTTGTCACAGCGACAAGGTTGTCGCCGTGCCGGTCAGGGTTGGTTTCCCCTGCCACGACTTCACCTTACCAGGTGAGACAGAATGTGTGCGAAACTCGCAGAATAGGTAGACGCTACGTCGTTGGAGTACAACTTGCGATGTACCGCAGTCGCCCTCCAACCTTCTGGGGGAAGA
>Ga0255751_10000914_pt1 | contig 28035 bp, 23 predicted proteins | sample 071ome_20_FD_179951 | JGI IMG/M metagenome (GOLD analysis project Ga0255751, IMG submission 179951) | Coastal salt marsh microbial communities from the Groves Creek Marsh, Skidaway Island, Georgia - 071412BT metaG (version 2) | ecosystem: Environmental > Aquatic > Marine > Intertidal zone >... | reverse complement strand
ATAATGCTCGGAGGTAACTTCCAGCTGGGTATTTCTTTCAATGACTGACTGAACACTGGTAATGGACAGAGGAACTGCGAACAACATACAGCAAAAAATAAACTTCACCGGGAACGAAAACTGGTTCATTAATTCTTTGGCCGGATAGAAAATATTCAGCATAAAGCTCCCATATCATCACCTCTGGAGAGAAACAGACTACATACCTGAAAGTCATATTCCTACACTAGAGGCAGGGAATCACTGTTCCATTATGACAACCCAGTGACACCTGATAAATGGACTAAAATGCTTCGAATATCAGCGTCAAATTATACCGCCTTGCCTTCCGACGCTCTGCTATCTCGCTTCCCAAAAAGCCCTTTTATATCTTCCAAAATCAAGTAATGACATGGAATCAGGATCAATGTGATAAAGGTCGCAAACAACACGCCAAAACCTAATGAAATAGCCATGGGTATCAGGAACTGAGCTTGTGTACTGGTTTCAAACAACAGAGGCAGCAATCCCAGGAAGGTTGTCAACGAGGTTAAAATCACCGGCCGGAAACGAGCTGCGCCGGACTCTCGAACAGCCTTTTCAATGGGCATACCCTCTTTCACTTTACGGTTCACAAAGTCCACCAACACCAGACTGTCATTGACCACGATACCCACCAGGGCCATCAATCCCATCAGACTCATCATGGAGAGATCAATCCCCATCAGCCAGTGTCCGGAGATTGCACCAATGAACGCAAAAGGAATCACAGACATCACAATGAAAGGCTGGCTGTAAGAAGCAAAAGGAATGGCCAATAAGGTATAGATACCAAACAACACTATGGCACCACCCCACAACATGGTAACAAAAGAGTCCCGTTGCTCTTTCGCTTCGCCTTCCAAAGAAGCCTGTACACGCGGATATTGCAGCAACAACTCATCAAGATAGTCAGACAGATCTTCGCTGAGCAAGGTCATGTTCACCGAGGTTTTATCGATATCGGCAATGACATTAACCGCTCTTTCCTGCGCCACATGATAGATGGTCGACGGTGAACGCCCCCAATGTGCTGTCGCAATATCACCAAAACGAGCCTGCTCACCCTCAGGCGTTCGTACCAACAGCTCGTCGAGATCAGCTAGATTGCCGCGTTCATTCAAGGGGTAACGTACCATCACACGAATATCATCCCTGCCTCGCTGAATACGCTGCGCCTCATTACCGTAAAACGCTTCACGAACCTGACGGGTCACCTGTCGAAGGTCAAAGCCGAGCAGCTCAGCTTCGGGCAAGAGTTCAATTTTAAGCTCTTGCTTACCGTCCGATAAGTTATCACTGATATCAAACACGCCGTCATAAGTGGCGAGTTTCTGCTTAATCTTTTCAGCAACCGCTTCCAGAGATGTTAAGTCCTGACTCACCAGCTGAACATCGATGGGGTCGCCAGGCCGACCAATCTCTGCTCGGAAAGTCAGCTGATCGACGCCAATGATCGGTCCTATGCTCTGTCGCCACTCTCGAACCAAGGTCGAACTATCAACCGATAAACTGCGATGCTCTGGTGGAGTAATTTCAAACCGCACCGAACCAATATGGGACTGGCCTGAACCGCCACCACGAGACGTTCCTTCGGTCGCGAGAATGTTTTCAATAATGCTCTCACCCGACACCGGATCAATGTACTTTTCCTGAAGACGCACGGCTTGTTCTTCCAACCGGCGAATGACCGCCTGTGTTTCAAACAACGGCGTACCTTCTTTCATATACAACGAGGCACGGGCGGTTTCACTCTGAATTCGAGGAAAGAATACAAAACGAGTCCACCCTTGAGTCAACAAACTCACCGACACAAAGAAGATACAGACAAAGGTGAACCAGGTCAGGTAACGGCGATTTAGACAGGCATTTACCACCGGGCGATAAATGTGTGTTACAAACCAAATCAGACTGTTGGAACAGGCGCCCTGCATGCGAACCAACAATGGCGGCTTATTACCATATTCTTTAAGCTGTTTGATGTGCTTCAAATGGGCAGGCAGAATCAATTTACTCTCGACCAAAGAGAACAGCAGCACAGGAATCACAACAAAGGCCACCTGCTCAAACAGGATGCTCAAACGCCCTTCGATAAAGACAAAAGGTAAAAAGGCCACCACCGTGGTTAGGATACCGAAGATCACTGGTGTAGAGACTTCTTTGGTTCCGTTAATGGCCGCAGCCAAACCGTTCGGATCCCGACTGTAATGACTGTAAATATTCTCACCAGTCACAATGGCATCATCGACCACCAAGCCCAATACCAGAATAAAACCGAACAAACTCAAAATATTGATGGTCACCCCAAAAGCCGGCATCACTGCCAAGGCGCCCATGAAGGTCACAGGGATACCCACCACAACCCAAAAAGCGATCACCGGGCGCAAGAACAAGCCCAATAAAATGCTGACCAACAATGCCCCTTGTGCCGCATTGGTTAACAAGGTATTCAATCGGGCCTTAATGATGGTCGCATCGTCGTCCCAAACACCCAGTTCCACACTCGGCGGATAACGAAAGCGATTGTCTTCAAGGTATTGGTGTACGATATCGGAAATCTGAATGGCACTTTCCACACCGACCCGATAAACATTCACCACCGCAGCTCGTTTACCATTGAAGCGAGTAAAGATCGGATCTTCTTCGAAGCCATCATCAATGTTTGCCAGATCATCCAGTTTCAATTCAGAGCCATCGTCGAATCGCTTAATTACGATGGAAGCAAACTGGCCGTAGTAATACGCCTGGGCATTGGCCCTAAGCAAAATTTCTCCAGATGGGCTACGAATTCGGCCGGCGGATAAATCGATCGACTGGCCTTGAATTGCAGAAGCAACATCATCAATGGTTATCCCGTATTGACGGAGTTTATGCTCCGACACTTCAATCGCAATCTCATAAGGACGCACCCCTTCCAGATCTGCCTGGGTAAGATTGGGCAACCGAACCAGTTCATCGCGAACCTGACGGGCAAGCTCATTCAGCTCTTTCTCATCGAGATCTCCCGCCACTACCACGCTTAACACTTCACGCTTAATCAACGGCCGCTCAACTACTGGCCGTTCGGCATCCACCGGTAAGGTTGAAAGCGCATCCACTCGGGATTTGATGTCATTCAATAACCGTTGGGGGTCGGCTCCGGAACGCACCTCAGCAGTTACCGTTGCTGAGCCTTCCGAAGAACGAGAGGTTAACTTTTCGATGTCTGGTAGATCGGAAATCGCTTCTTCAATTTTGTTCACAACCCCGGTTTCCATGTCTTCCGGAGTAGCCGCTCGATAGGCAACAGAGACATTGACGGTTTCTAATTCAAAACTCGGAAATACTTCTACAGGCAAGATCCGCAACATGGTGTACAGACCGGCTATAACAATCGAGGCTAACAGCAAATTGGCTGCTACATGATTTCTGGCAAACCAGGCGATCATTGCTCTGCACCTTTCACAACCGGACGCGCTGTTAACTGGTCTTTCTCAGCCTCCGAAACCGATTTACCATCACGTTTTACGATATTCACTCGAGTCCCGCTTACGGCATAACTCATCGGCGTCGAAACGAATTCATTACCTTCCTGGATTTTCTGTTGATCCACCGCCAACACAATGCTCTCCTGATCTCGCCAGATCACATCAGCTGCTTGCTTTTTCAAACGACCATCAACCACTTGCCAGAGATACGTCCCCTCTACTAACGCAGTTCGAGGCAGGACCAAGACGTCCGTTAACTCTTTTGCCAAGATCTGAGCCGATGCATAATCGCCGGGCAGCAGAGGCCACTGGTGATCTGCGCTATCAAGCCTTTCTTCATCGAGAATCTCTGCGATAAGCAGTACCTGACGACTCTGCTCAAGCACCTGACCACCGTTTCGAACAATACGTGCTGGCCAGCTTTGACGCTGAGCACCTTCGCCCACTTCCAGAATCACATTGGGTTCGATCACCGTTTTAGATGTATTTGTCTGCTCTGGTGAGGATGTACTGCGATCAATGACTTGCCATTCCATCAAAGGGCGCCAGCTGGCAGAGACCGGCAGAGCAATTTCCAGCACTCGACCACTGATGTCAGCCAAAGAATTTCCGGGCGTCACATAGTGTCCAAGATCCACCTGTTGGGTGAGCACTAAACCATCAAAGGGCGCCAGAATTCGAGTACGATCAAGATCGAGCTTGGCTTTTTCCAACTGAGCCAGAGTAGAGTCCAGCTCCGCTTCTGCAGCCGCCAACTGAGGTTTTCTAAGTACCAGATCCGGGGGTTCCGATACCGCTTTATTCTTTATGGTGGCAGACAATCGCTGCCAATCTCTTAACGCCTGATCAGCACGTGCCTGTTCTTCATCTAAGGCTAGCTGGGCCTGACGAACTCGGGCCTTGGCCAGTTTCACTTCTACTTCATAATCACGCGGATCAATGGTGAGTAACCATTCGCCCTTCTCAAATCGTCCGCCTGCACGAAGATTCTCGGAAATAGCCACCACCGTTCCGGAAACTTCTGCCGCGAGAGTCGATTCAGTTTGTGCTTTAACCAGACCTCGGCTCGGCATTTTTATCTGAAAATCAGTGAATCGGGCGGTCACCGTCTCCACCTGCAAAGCAATCTCAGGCCGCGGCGGACGCTTTCTCGCCTCAGGCTTAAACGCCGATAATCCATAAATAATCAAAACCGTCAGTAAGATCACCAACAACGGCAGAATATATCTCAGAGGTGAGCGCTGAGTTTGAGATAAGTCAGACATTAAGGTTCCTGCTTGATTGGTGAAGAAGTTGACGAAGAAGATACATTGGCTGAAGACGTCTCTACCGGTTGCTCAGTAAAAACCGAAAACTCTCCCCCCAACGCTTGATGGAGCTGAATCCGATTTTGAAAGTAGCCGGCCTCCAATGCCATCAGCTGACTGGATCGACTAAAGGCAGTACGTTGAGCCTGCAACCAGGTATTCAAGTTTTCCAGCCCAGCTAAGTAGTTTTCAAAAGCCTGTTGTTCAGCTTGTTGCGATACATCCACTGAAGCTTTTGCTGACACCAACTGCTTAGCAATCCAATAATCAGCATCCAGTGTCTGCTCTACTTCTGAAAACGCAGTGAGTGCCGTTTGACGATAATCAGCGATGGCCGCTTCGAGTAAAAATTGCTGACGTTGTTCTTCAGCCTCCAAACGTCCAGCATCAAAAATCGGCGCGGTTAAGCCGCCAAGCGCATTCCAAACTAACTCATCGCCTCTGACCACATCAGACAAACTGTCACTGGTGGCTCCGACACTGGCCGTCAGTGTGAAACGGGGCAAACGATTCGCACCTGCCGATAAAACATTCGACTGCTGACTTAATACCGCGGAATAGGCAGCCTGAACATCGGCACGTCGTTCAAGTAGTTCAGAGGACAAGCCTTTAGGTAACGCGGTTAGGCTCAAAGGCAAAGCCTCAGGTACGTCATTTTCAACAGACGGGTATCGACCGATTAACACCGAAAGGTCACGTAAGGCGGTATTCAGATTCAACTGACGCTCTTGTGTGTCAGTCTGGCCGTTCAACCATTCAGCTCTGGCAGAATACACATCCAACGCCGGGCGAATGCCACGCTGAAAACCATCCTCAATGACATCCAGGCTCTCTTTCAAACTGTTCTCCTGAGCACTTGAGAGCTGGTATTGTCGTTTCGCTTCAATAGCATCTATCCAAGCAATGGCAACCTGGCCCGCTAAAGACCGACGGGCATCATAGAAGAGTTGTTGTTGTTCCTGATACGACAGTAAAGCTGCTTGTTCGGCATTAGATAAGCGCCCCCACACATCCAATTCCCATCGAAGGTTTAAGCTGGCAGAAAAACTGTTGGAGGTATCCCCGATGGCATTGCGTTGTCGGCCACCATCGAGAGTGGCATCAATTTCTGGTAACAACTCACCTGAAGCAATTTCGGCTTGGGAGCGTGCTGCCAAAACCCGCGACGCCGATGCCTGTAGATCCTGATTATGCTTAAGCGCTTCTTCGATCAAAGCATCCAATTGCTCTGAATGAATCACCTGATGCCACTGCATTTTCAGTTGCTGGGTGCTCTCTTCTGTCATGGATTTCCAGCGATCAGGAACGGTTACAGCGGATAAACTTTCGGGCGTATCTTGATCCGAAATCGTCTCAGGTAAGGTCGAACATGCTTGCAGCGTTAACAACACACCTATGACAAGCCATCGGGAAAAACGATTTGGTTGCATCAAATAATCGGACATAAAAGACAAACGAAACCAGTTAAATGAGAATCATTTTAATTTAACTAATACAAATTTACTATTCTTAGCTTAGAAGCCTAAGACAATGGAAGCGCAAAGAAATTCCAGAAAAAGGAGCGGTGGGATCAACACCCTAATCCCACGTCAAAGAAAGTGCGGTAAAGAGAAGAAAGTAACGAAGTGCCGCCCTAGTCTATTCTGACTGACAACTCAGGCTTTGGAGCAAGATTAAAACCCGCTAACTGAACGTAATTAATCCCAAATTGGTAATGGAGTATTGCAACCTCATGATATAAAGACTCAAGCTGTTCAGTATCGTTTCTGCTAATCAAATCAAATGCGCTGGAATCAATAGCCGAGACTTGCGCGTCAATGCGTTTAAACTGATCCCGAATTACCTGATCCAATTCCAATCGTTCAAGTTGTGATGATTGGGACGAAGACTCATTCAGTTTAAGCGTCCTCAAATACCAACCCAAGCCATGCTTCATCTCATAGAGCTTTCGGGTGAACTGTAAACTTGAATTGATATGATTCAGTGAAGTTTTGCTTCGCCAGGACTCCATGCGTTGAGGCTCTAACTCTCTCAAGCCCGTCTTGACCAACAAACGGCCCAAAGGATCTTGGTCAATCAAGGCTAACGGTTCAGCCAACTGTTGCTGACTGATATCCGCCAACGTCATGACAACCCCAGAAACCATCTGCTCCAGATGGTGCCTCATCTCTGCTCTTTGAAGCGTTTCCTGTTCCAGAAATAACCAACGCCTTGCGTATTCACCCTGCCAGGCGCGATTCAATCGATCAGACGATACCAACAGATTATGGACAGTATTCTGGAGCAAAGGGCACAAGTGAGGTTGATTATGATAATGCTCAAGACGACCTACATGCGGGTCAAATAGGAGGTATTCCAAGGCTGAAAGCCCTTGAATTGAGTTCTCTTCTTCCGCCAAAGACAAGGCATCCAGCTCGGTATTGTCTCCACTGATTCTTGATCGAAAGCCCTGTTCCACCTGATTCATAGGATCAGGCCAAAACTGGAAACGATCAGACAAACCAAGTTCATTAATTGGCCCAAAATTAATGGTTTTAATAGCCGACCAGGTGTTCATCGCTCTGGCCCAACGCATTCGGGTCTGAGTCAGTAACGCTTTGCTCGGAGACAAGCAAAAGCGCTGGCTCTGATCTCTTAACTGAACGATATCCGCAACAAAATTCCTATGCGAAAATTTAATTAATCCGGAGGCCTGCTTAAGCACCTGATATTCCAGCGATGTATCACGTGTTAATAGCCCAGCTTCGACTGAAGGCTTGATCAAGGCATCGGTCGCTCTTCTGTCTGAAAAAGAAGTTTCACTTCCCAAAGTGGTTTGCGAAGGCAGCACATCACATCCTGTTAAGAAGAATACCTGCATCAGGTAACCAACAAACACCAGCCAATGTCTGTTACGACATACAATACGCCACATTATTCCAAGAGTTCCATCTACATGTTTTTCCCGTATGTAATGACACCCTAATCCCCCCGAGGAACAACACTGTTTTTACGCCATCCTTTTGTAGATGCCCGACAAACTTACAATCTGATCAAATTCCGATCAATATCTTCAATAATCTCTGTGCTTTACAAAAAAACCACATACGTTCCCTAGTACTCTTTCATCATTTGAAAGTGACCCAGTTATCAAGATCAACACCATCATCAGAAAGTTCATGTTCTGTTGTTCTTTTTTCCTTTGAATGCACTCATTCTAAGACTGAAATAACAAAAATAAAAAAATAGCGAGAAGTGGCATGCCTTTTTCAATCCGACAATTATTCAGCAGAAATAAATCCGGTAAACCTCATAAGATGTTTCAACATCAAGAAGTAAGTTACTTTAATAAGAGTTTCAGTGGGAATACGACTACAGAACCCGACGAAGACGTATTTACAGTACTCAGAGCCCAAATCACCAGTGATTCACAAGTAGTGTTTCTAAACGATAATGACCTGAAGACGCCGTCAAAGATGGATACGAAGGTTGATGACACTGACAGTTTTGAAGTCAATGAGCTACCCACGCTGGAAGAGGAATTTGAATCGAACCCGAACTACCTGCATGTTCCTACCTTGATCAAAAGCCAGCCCAATATTGGCGTACTTTCAGACTCTGAAGATTCAGCCTGTTCTATAGGCAACCAATTAGCTGCGGCTCATATTTCAATGCAATACTTCAAATTTCCGGAAGCGATGGAATCGGCCCAAAACGAAGTGTTTGATCGAATCCCGGCTTGGATCATCTGCTTGTCAGAAGAAAACCATGATGTATTTCTGGATGACTTCCTTGATCGCTACATCGATATTCCAACCCTTTTTATCTTTGATAATGCCACCAGCTTTGGTACTCAAGCCAAACTAAGATCGTTTCTGGAAGAATGTTCACTGCAACCAAAACGAGTACTTAACTAACGGCACACTAAAAGTGTGAAGCAGTTCGCACTCAATCATCAGATTATTCAAGCGAAGGAATCTGCTTGATAGATAGGATAGATACTGATTTCAATGGACTATCCATCCATTTCATTGAAATCACCCCTACATGCCAGCTAGTTAACAGCACTAGGCAGCACTGGTATTGTTCAGGTTGAATATTACGGCATCCAAATGGATGCCGCTTTTTTTCATCCCTCTCTGGCACCCTTTAAATCGTGACATACCTCTCAAAAACTAACTAAAAACTGTTCGTTTATCGACCGATTATCAAAAAGTTCATGTGATTAGGTGACACCCCTTCTAGGATCAGACATCCTTGGCAATATGTTGATAAAACTATCAACACAAAATATATAAGAACAAGAATAATAAATACTCATCATGAAATGTTACTCACAAAAGGCAGTGATCTATTCATCGCCTGATCGATCAGTATATATAGGTAAATTAGAGCGAGAGATGAAGCGAGTCAGCGCGGCATCTACTCTTACCTTGTCTATTGATCAAGAGTTTGAGGTGATTGATGAGAATAGTGGCCAAAGCTATTTCACCCGCTGCCTGCTCACACCGGCCGGAACCGAAGTCTCTCTCAACACCCATGACGCAACCCTTGCCATTGTTTTTTTGGATGCCCTGGGCAAAGACATGTCCAAGCTCAAACCTTACATGAACAAAACCATTGAGATGACCAATGGGCAATCGGTGTATTTAGACAGCCAACATGCAGAAAAATATATCCTGTATGCCAAAGCAGTCTACTGTACCAAAACGCCTAATGAGCACATGACGGAGATTTTTAAGAAATGGGATCACTTCAAGCCAAGGAAAGCCTTACCTTACGAGTCCGATGCTCGAGTAGAAAAAGTAATCCGGCTTATCAAAGAAAACTACTCGGAGAACACCTCGGTGGAGCATCTTGCCCGAGCGGTGAATCTGTCAGTACCCAGACTTACCCAGCTGTTTAAAAAGGTGACCGGGACGCCTATCCGTCAGTTCCGATTATGGCAGCGCGTATTCATCACGGCTCATAAAATCAATGAAGGCTATTCTTTAACGGAGGCTGCTCTTCATGCCGGTTTCTCAGATTACGCCCAATTTTCCAGAGTCTATAAAAAACTGGTAGGCGCCAGCCCATCTGCTGCCAAGAACAATATAGAGATTCGAGTATTAAAAGAGATCGCCTAACTCAGCGTTATCACTGAGTTAGCTTTGATGCCAGAACGGCATACCAACGGTGGGTGTACTTGGGCTGGCCGTCTGACGCTTCAACATCAAGCCCGCATTATAAGCCATACGCCCCGATTCTACGGCGGCTTTAAACGCTCTAGCCATCATTACCGGATCAGCCGCTTTAGCAACCGCCGTATTCAATAGCACTGCATCAAAGCCCATTTCCATAGCTTCTGCGGCATGCGATGGCGCGCCAATACCCGCGTCAATGATTAACGGTACGCTTGTGATACGCTCACGAATACTGCTCAGGTTATATTTGTTTAATAGCCCTTGGCCGGTACCAATCGGCGCGCCCCAAGGCATCAACACTTCGCAACCCGCATCCAATAATTTCTGACACACCACCAAATCATCGGTGCAGTAAGGTAAAACCTTAAAACCGCGTTTAACCAACTCAGCGGCTGCTTCAATTAAACCATAGGGGTCAGGCTGGAGATTGTAATCATCCCCAATGACTTCCAACTTTAACCAATCTGTTTTGAAAATTTCACGGGACATTTCAGCCAGGGTGATAGCTTCTTTCGCGGTTTTACACCCGGCAGTATTCGGCAACAACTGAAGCCCCATCTGTTGGATGTACTGCCAGATTTCGTTGGCTTCACGTTGATCAACTGTAGAGGCATTGCTCGACATTTGACGACGTAAAGACAAGGTAATGATGCCAGCGCCAGAAGCTTGAACGGCTTCATTCATAATTGCAGGTGATGGATAGAGCGCAGAACCAATCAATAATCGACTATCGAAGGATTGTCCATACAAAGACAGTTGATCAGGCACAGTATTTTGTTCAGAAGCAGTAAATTGATTAGACACGATTAGCCTCCGGCAATAGGTGATAGCACATCAATCTGATCACCTTCCTTGATTGCCTGCTCGGCATAAAGAGAACGGGGAACAAATTCACTGTTGATGGCGACGGCAAAATCACCCTCAAAAGCCAGCTCTTTCAATAACGCTTCTAAGACTGCCGAAGCGACCTGCTTCGTTTCTCCGTTTACCTGAACTTCCATTCACTTACCTTCAATTAACATTCACTTGCCGATGTCATTAATTTGCTGATGTCACCAGAGCAGAATCGATCTTCTCCAGAACCTGGTTCACCACCACCGGACTTAACAGATAACCATGACGATACAATCCATTCGCCTGGATTAAACCGTCTTCAGCATTCACCACCGGCAGATTATCCATCATAGCAGGTCGACAGTTCACCGACTGCTCAACAATACGCGCTTCAGCAAATGCCGGATTAATGGTGTACAGAGCACTACTCAGCTCAAGACTCGATTGTACACTCATTGGCGACATATCACTGCTTTCAATTTCAGTCGCGCCGATAACAAAATGATTGTTTGGCTTCGGAGCCACATAAAGTTTGTATCTTGGGTGCATCAAACGTATTGGTCGATTCAGCTTAACCTCATGAGATTCGACATTGAGCACCTCACCCCGGACGCCACGTAAGCCGTCTAGCTGGGGCTTTGCTCCCAGCCCTCGCGTATCAAGCACCAAGTCGAAGTTATGCACCTGATCCCCGTCATCAATGATTCGCTTAGGCTCTACGCGTACCTTGGTATCAGCAACCAGGGTTACTTCGAGACGCTTAAGATCATTTAGCAGTCCGTGTAGAATTCGACGATTGTTAAGGTCACCTTCCGGCTTCAGGAACAAGGCATGATCAAAATGCGATAAGGCGGGTTCCAGAGTACGGATACCCACATGGTTAAGCGGATCCACTAATTCTTCCAGACCCGGACGCCCTTCCGCTTCCTCATTCGCCAGTTTGTGTTTAAGGTCAATGTAGAACTGATCCAGCTCCGACTGATCCTGAGGGTGAGCAACCACCAAACTGCCGGCATGACGAAAATGCATGGTTTGGTTTTGAGTGGCCTCGAGTTCTTTCAACCACTTTGGCCAAAGAGCCAAGGATTCCAAGCCCATGTCATATACTTCACGAGGGCTATGCACCAACTCACTTAAAGGGGAGATCATACCAGCCGCTGTCCAGCAAGCGCCTGAAGGTTGCTCAAACGACCCGGCATCAAACAGTGTGATATGATGGCCAGCCAAAGCTAATCGCCATGCTGAAAGTCGGCCTAACAAACCGCCACCGGCGATACCAATATTCAAAACACCCTTTGAATTCGTTTGGGATACCAAGACAACTATTCCTTAATTCTTCGGCTAAGCCAGTAAACAATAGGCGGATATTACTATGATCCATCAACACAGTTCCAACATCATTCAAGCTCACACTGAAATTAGTTTACAGAATGGCGATTATGCTGAAATCCTGACCTTTCATAATGATCTTACGTTGGTTCTGTCAGAGCAGACCTTGGCCATGTTTAAAGATCGCAACAGCATTAACGACCCATTAGGAAATGGCCTCATCTCAACGGTTCAACTTTGTCCAGAAGATCAACTTAAGATTATTAAAGGAAAGATTGTGAAGCACTATCAGTCTGGATTTGTTGGCCTGATGGATGGAAGAGCGCTTCTTGTGACCCCCAATGTTATTCAACTGTTCCCTAGTGCAAACGATGCCTTGAGAAATCAGAACGAACTCGCTCGCTTAACACTGAATTAACCACACTTTTCACTATCCTATTAGAAATCTCCGTCTACACTAAAAAATCATTTAGGGCATTTTCTAATTAGGTAGTAACTATGCACTTTGTTAAAAGATATACCTTACTATTCATCCAATTATGTCTTTTCCTAAACTTATCTGCTTGCTCTTCTCCCGAAGCCCCGAAAGTTAAAATCGCCATTAATCCTTGGCCAGGCTATGAGTTCATTTATCTCGCTCAGGAGAAAGGTTTCTTTCAGGAACAGAAACTTAATATTGAGTTAATCGAGCTTCCTTCTCTTGCAGACGTGCAACGAGTTTATGTGCAAGGTCGAGCCGATGGAATGGCTAGCACAATGATTGAAACCGTGCAGGCCACCGGTCTTACCCAGAGTTCATCGACGGTTATTTTGATCCCTGATTACTCTAATGGCGGAGATGTCATCCTCTCCTCCAAACAGGTTTCATCATTTAGTGAACTCAAAGGCAAACGCATTGGAGCTGAAATTGGCTCACTCGGTATGTATATCCTCGCTCAGGCACTCGACAAACAAGGTATGTCACTGTCCGATGTAGAAATCATTAATGTGGAGCAATTGGAAGCGGAAACCAGTTTGCTGAACGGAACCATAGATGCGGTCGTATCCTATCCGCCCTACTCAACCAGCATACTTAAGCATGAACAGTTCCATCAGGTCTTTGATACCTCTCAAATTCCTAAGGATATTATCGACGTAATAAGCGTTCGTACTAAGGTTCTTGAAACGCTGCCAAGCGATTGGCTAGTTCGATTCCATAAGGCCTGGGATAAAGCGCTAATCTACAGTGAAGCCAATAAAGACGAGGCCTATGGCATCATGGCTGGACGAGAAGGCATTTCAAAAGAAGACTTTGCCGATGCCCTGACTGGCCTTCAACTGCTAGATTCCCGGGAGAGTATAAAGGCCATCCAAACGGATCAAACAGCGAAGAATGTTGTAAAAGTATGTACGACACTTGAGCACGCAAAAACCATCAGTTTTGACTGCAATAAAACAACACCCATGATCAAGTTTGCTCAGCTTAAATAGACGCTAACTTCTCAGGTCGCTCCATGTCAAAACCGTTTGAGTTTATACACTCTATATCCTCTAAGTTTATGCTTCCTCTAGTGATGATTTTTGGTGTCACCACTGGCGCTTTTTATCTGGTCTTTCAACATAACTTCAGCGCTTTGGTTTATGAATTCAGCAAAGAGCGAGCCTATGAAATTGCTGAACAACTTACCCTTACCATCGAGGTGAACACTTCGCACAGAAATCTGGCGCGAGCCATTTCATCGATAGGCTCTTATGACGATGTGGATAAAGTCTTTCTGCTTGATAATGAAACGCGAAACATCATCATCTCGAACAAAAGTAAATACAACCGTAAGCCCTTAACAGCATTGCAGGAACAGAGACTTCAAGCCCTTCTACTGGAAGGTCTGAAAACCCAGACCAACCGTTTTACAGAATTAAACTCAAGGGCCAATCAAAAACACAACACCATGATGATCTATAAGATCAACGCCATATCAGCCAACAAGAAATCTCTCAGGCCGGTGACTCTGGTTCTGTTTCTGAATGAAGAAGGCTTAATCAATTCCATTAACAATATCCTGATTCCATCCTTGCTCTTCCTGATCGCAGGATTATTACTGTCTGGCGCCTGCTTATATATCATTGCCAGATTTTCTATTTTCTCTCCCATCAGCAAGCTAATTTCACACATAGGTGAAGCTAAAAAGACCAAAGAGGCACTGGCCTTCAAACACGACACCTACGACGAGATTGGACAACTGGTTCGTAACTACAATGAGCTTATGACTGCGCTTAATGAGAACCAACAGCAACTCATTGAAGCCAAAGAAATGTCTGAAGCGGCAACCAAGGCAAAAAGCCAATTCCTAGCCACCATGACACACGAATTGAGAACACCACTGAATGGCATTATCGGGATTAGCACACTGCTCAAAGATTTGGATCTCAATAATGATCAAAGCCACTATGTGGATGTAATCAATCAATCCGGCAATCAGTTACTCTCAGTAATTAACGACATACTCGATTTTTCTAAAATTGAATCCGGAAAAATGGAGCTCTCCAATACCCGCTTTGAGCTTCATCAGTTAGTCCAACAAACGCATACACTGATGAGCATTCAGGCAAAGGAAAAATCGCTTGAATTCAAACTTGAAGATCACTTATCCGAAGCACCTGTTGAGCTCTACTCTGACGATACACGAATTAGACAGGTACTGATTAACTTACTCAGCAATGCGATTAAGTTTACTCATTCGGGCAGCATTACTCTCACCATTGAAGAAGATGCAGAAGCCTTACCTGCCTTCGATTCGACCGCCCCTTCGTTGGCATTTAAGATCTCTATTACCGATACTGGCATTGGTTTAACCCCAGATCAGATCAACAAACTGTTTCAACATTTCTCTCAAGCCGATGCATCCACCACTCGCCAATTTGGCGGCACAGGACTAGGACTGGCCATCTGTAAAAACATCTGTAACAAAATGGGCGCCGAGATTAATGTGGTCAGTGAATATCAATCCGGGACGACCTTTACGACTCGCTGGCACTTACCTATCGCTCAACAACGAATGTCTGAAGAACAGAGAACTGCTCTGGAAACGACCTTAATACCTTTTGGAACAAAACGAAACCCAGCACAAATCAAAAGCTTATGGGACACCCATTGCCTGTCAAAAACAGCGGATCAATACACCGTGTTGATTGTTGACGACACCTTAATCAACCTCAATGTTGCAGAGGCTCTGGTCTCAGGGACAGGATTAACAGTACACACGGTGGATAATGGCCAAGATGCCATTCAACAGTATCAAGAACATCGCCATTCACTGATATTGATGGATTGTCTGATGCCTGGCATCGATGGTTACGAAACCACGGCCGCTATTCGCGATTATGAACAAGCACATAATCTAGAGGATGTGCCTATTGTGGCGCTAACCGCCAGCGCCTTACAGGAAACTAAAGAATTGTGCATAAAAGCGGGAATGAACGACTTTCTGACCAAGCCGTTTAACACCGAAGTGCTGATTAGCACCATATTTTGGTGGCTTATGAAAAACCACCAAAACACAGATGCAGAATGAAATTAGCCCAAAACCTTTTCCAGACCTTGCTCAAGGTTGGCTACCGTTGTTTTTGGATCGTGCAGTTTTTCCAAACCAAACAAACCAATGCGGAAGGTCATAAAATCCTCTCGCTCACCGCATTGCAGTGGTACACCAGCGGCAGTCTGTAAGCCCGCGCTCAAGAACTTCTTACAGTTATGCATCATCACATCATCGGTATAGCTCACAACTACACCTGGGGCCTTAAACCCTTCCGCAGCAACACTCTTGATGCCCTTGCTTTCAAGCATTGAACGAACGGTTTCACCCAGCGCTTGCTGTTCCTCTTTCACACGCTCAAAACCGTAATCCTGAGTTTCTAGCATGGTATCGCGGAATGCCGCCAGTGCATCGGTCGGCATCGTAGCGTGGTAAGCATGACCGCCATTTTCATAGGCACGCATGATCTCCAACCACTTTTTCAAATCACAGGCAAAGCTGGAACTGGTGGTTTCTTCCAAACGTGCCAATGCTTTTTCACTCAACATAACCTGAGCAGCACACGGCGATGAGCTCCAGCCTTTCTGAGGGGCACTCAATAACACATCGACGCCCACAGCCTTCATATCAATCCAGAGCGTACCCGAAGCAATACAATCCAATACAAATAGACCACCCACTTCATGAACTGCATCCGCCACTGCCTGAATATAATCATCAGGGAGAATCATGCCTGAAGCCGTTTCCACATGCGGCGCAAAGACCATGCTTGGTTTTTCCGCACGGATGGTAGCCACCACCTCTTCAATAGGAGCTGGAGCAAACGGCGCATCTTTCGTATCTTCCGTTTGAGCGGCTTGCAGAACGATTTCTTCGGACGGGATCTTACCCATCTGGAAAATCTGGCTCCAACGGAAACTGAACCAACCGTTACGAATCACCAGGCATTTCTGATCAGTAGCAAACTGGCGTGCTACCGCTTCCATACCAAACGTACCGCCACCCGGAACAACGACCACCGCTTCCGCGTTGTAGACTTTTTTCATGATGGAAGAGATATCGTTCATCACACCCTGAAACTTCTGGGACATGTGATTCAACGCGCGATCGGTAAAAACAACAGAGTATTCGAGCAATCCATCCGGATCGACATCAGGTAATAAGCCAGACATGTAACAACTTCCCGTAATTAATTCGTTTTCTTCTAATAGTTAACGAATAAGTTAGATTCTGCGTATGACATTAGCAAGCATTTATTACACCGCTTACTAAATTATTTGAAAAGCCCTATATATCAGTTATTTATAACCCCATACCTCAATGTTAGGATACCGCCGTTCTTAAAGGACATAACAACAAAAGGATTACAAAATGAAAAAAATATTACTATCTATTGTACTGCTTACTTCTTTTATTACTGGTTGCTCAACCCTTCCATCACCTCAAGAAATGAAAGCAGAAGTGCAAAACTTTGAACTCCCTGCGCTTCCTAAAGAAGGTGAAGGCATGATTTATGTCGTAAGACCATCTGTTCTAGGCACACTTATCCGCTTCAACGTATTTCTAGATAACCAAGAGGATTCTTCTGAAGTAGGTTTTACTCGAGGTAGTCAATACATCTACTTCCCGGTAAAACCTGGTACTCATACTATCTACTCTAAGGCAGAAAACTGGGCAGATATTACAGTGAATGTAGAGCCTGGTGATATCTACTTCATACAACAAGAGCCAGCAATGGGCTTCATCATGGCCCGTAATTCAATTTACGAATTACCTGACTATGAAGGTAAATACCAAGTTAAGAAATTGTCTGTTGGAACACTATTAAGCGCATCCAAATAGAAGCAAGGCTAGTAGTCTTCAGCGGCTACTAGCCATCTGATTCGCTAAGCCCAACTTAGCCCTTTGCTTAATCCCAGTCTCAAGACAAAACGCATTCGATACTACCACTAACTTATCGAGATCTACCCCGGTTTCGATGCCAAGACCGTTAAGCATGTAAAGCACATCCTCAGTGGCCACATTACCCGACGCGCCCTTAGCATAAGGACAGCCGCCTAACCCCGCGACGGAAGAATCCACCACGGACACGCCCATCTGCAATACAGCCAGGATATTCGCCAAGGCCTGACCGTAAGTATCATGAAAATGAGCAGCGAGTTTTTCGACGGGCACCTGTTTGGTAACTTGTTCAATCACTTGCTGAGCCTTAATGGGCGTTCCCACACCGACGGTGTCACCCAATGACACTTCATAACAGCCCATATTAATCAGTTCAGCACTCACCTCTACGACTTTTTGAGTTTCAATCTCGCCCTCATACGGGCACCCCATAACACACGACACATAACCGCGCACAGGCAAGCCATGATCTTGGGCCAACCTCATGACGGGTTCGAAACGGGCAAGGCTTTCTGAAATGGAGCAGTTGATGTTCTTTTGCGAAAAAGCTTCGGAGGCCGCGCCAAACACCGCCACTTCACTAGCGCCTGCCTCGATCGCTGACTCCAGGCCTTTCAAATTAGGCGTAAGTGCTGCGTAGCGGACACCCGGCTTACGATTCATCTTGTTGAACACATCTAAGCTATCAGCCATTTGCGGCACCCATTTAGGAGACACAAAGCTGCCTGCTTCCAAGTGGCTTATGCCCGCATCTACCAGACCTTCAATCAAGTTCAGTTTGGCCTCAATGGAAACGGTCTGTTTTTCATTCTGCAGACCATCTCGAGCCCCCACTTCCACAATACGAACCCGATTAGGAAGATCTAAAGACGTTAACCGACTCATACTTCGCTGTCCGTCAGCTCTGTTTCAGGGGCTTCCAACTGTTCAGTTTCATCCAGCTCCAACAAGGCTTGTCCCTCTTCCACCTGATCACCATCTCGATAAACAATACGTTCAACAACACCATCGTAAGGGGCTGTTAAGGTATGCTCCATCTTCATGGCTTCCATGATCACCAGCGGCTGGCCTTTGGTAATCTGCTCTCCTTCCGAGACTAGCACCGATACCACATTGCCATGCATAGGTGCTGTGACCCCCAAATTAAGCCCGCCATGGTCATCGGCTATGCCTAAATCAGGCATCACCTGTTCCAGGATCAACTGGCTGCCATTAAAGAATAAGGCAATGTGGTTTTCGTCTTGATTGTGATGAATATGGACAGGAATCTTCTGGCCATTCAACCACACGGCATGATCATGATCTGTTCCGCGCTCAATGGTCACCTGATGACCTTTACCCACACGAGCTACCCGATATCCATCGCGATTAGCCGTGACCGTCACAGGATAATTCGCGTCATTGGCCTTCAACACCATGGACTCGGTCGCAGGTAGATTCATCCGCCAATTGGCCAACACTTCATCTTCGCTATTTCGACTGTCGACTAACCAGGCACTGCAGATAGCGATGGCCAAATCCAAAGCGGGATGTTCTTTTTCAGACAACTGCGCCTGATGCTGTTCGATGAAATGGGTTGTTAACTGTGCTTGTCGAAACTCAGGCACAGAAAGAATTCTTAGCAAGTAATCACGGTTGGTTGTCGGCCCTACCACATAGGTTTGCTGAAGCATGATCTTCAATCGATCCAACGCCTGAAAACGATCCTCACCCCAGGCAATTATCTTGGCTATCATAGGGTCGTAGTGCATTGATACCTGATCACCCGAGACAACACCGGTATCCACGCGTGCCCAACCACTCGTTTCTGACAAGGGATTTGAAGTAGCCGGGAATTGAATATGTTCGATCAAGCCCACCGAAGGCAGAAATTCATTATCTGGATCTTCCGCATACAAACGCACTTCAATGGCATGCCCATTGATACGGAGTTGTTCCTGAGTTTTAGGAATCTGCTCGCCATCGGCTACTTTCAGCTGCCATTCAACTAAATCCACCCCGGAGATCATTTCTGTCACCGGATGCTCCACCTGAAGCCGGGTATTCATTTCCATGAAATAGAAGTCACCAGACTGATCCAGTAAGAACTCCACCGTGCCTGCACCTTCATAGCCTATCGCATGGGCCGCTCGTAATGCAGCGTCACCCATACGCTGACGCAGTGCTTCCGACACACCAGGCGCTGGCGCTTCTTCTACCACTTTTTGATGGCGACGCTGGATAGAGCAATCCCGCTCAAACAGATAGACACCTTGACCAAACTGATCACAGAACACCTGAATTTCCACATGGCGAGGTTCCAGGACATAGCGCTCAAGCAAGACATGATCATCACCAAAAGCATTCATCGCTTCGCGCTTCGCGGCGTCCAGTCCGGGAAGAAAATCGTCCAAAGACGCCACCACACGCATGCCTTTTCCGCCACCACCTGCACTTGCTTTAATCAGCAAAGGAAAACCAATGTCCATAGCATGCTGTTTCAATACATCCGGATCTTGGATATCACCGTGATAGCCAGGCACCAAAGGTACATCCGCCTCTTCCATCAAAGCTTTGGCTTTGGATTTAGACCCCATAGCTGAGATCGCATGACCACTGGGACCAATGAACTTAATGCCAGCATTGTTACATGCGTCCGAGAATTCGGCATTTTCAGATAGAAATCCATAACCCGGATGAACCGCTTGTGCTCCAGTTTGTTGTGCCGCTTCAATGACCTTATCAATGACCAGATAACTCTCTTTGGCCGGCGCGGTCCCTAATAAAATGGCTTCATCCGCCAACTTAACATGTTGAGCATTGGCATCAGCTTCGGAATACACGGCTACCGTTTGAATGCCCAGTTCTCGGGCCGTTCGAATCACCCGGCACGCAATTTCACCTCGGTTGGCGATGAGGATTTTCTGAAACATCTACAGAATCTCCTTGTTCTGATTAGCCTGCCAATCCGGTGCTCGCTTATCCAAAAAGGCCTTTAAACCTTCCTGCCCTTCCGGTGAGATACGAACTTTGGCAATCCACTCCGAAGTACAGCGCAGTATGTCTTCAGTAAGCGGTCTCGCCACTACATCCCCGATCAAACGTTTTGATTCGCTCATGGCATGGGGGCCATTTTTCAATAGCGCATCGATCCAGGTTTGAATCTGACCATCCATTTCAGCTTCGTCTTTAACCACTTCATGAAGCAAGCGCATTGCATTAGCACGATCTGCTGTGAATGTTTCTGCTGTCTGGAAGAAACGACGAGCATTGCGTTCACCCATAGCGCGAACCACATACGGGCTAATAGTGGCTGGAATTAATCCGATCTTAACTTCCGACAAGGCAAAACTGGCCGATTCAACCGCCACCGCCATATCACAACAACTGATGAGACCGACACCGCCGCCAAAGGCCGCACCCTGCACGCGACAAATGGTCGGTTTCGAGCAATGGTTCAGACGATACAACAGGGTAGCTAATTGAAGTGCATCAAAGATATTTTCTTCATAGGATGACTCTTTCATCGACTTCATCCAGTTTAAATCCGCGCCAGCACTGAAACTCTTACCATTACCCGCCAACACCAGCACCCGGATCTCAGGGTCACTTTCGGCTTTATCCAATTGAGCCAATAGCTCGCTAATCACTTCATCATTGAACGCATTATGAATTTCAGGACGGTTGAGGGTCAGCCACATCACACCCGGCTGTTTTTGTTCTGCTAGTACTAGAGACATGTCGATTCCTTCCCTTACATTCTAAAGATGCCGAAGCGAGTTTCTTCAATCGGAGCATTCAGTGAGGCTGACAAGCACATGCCCAACACATTGCGCGTTTCCGCAGGATCAATCACCCCGTCATCCCATAAACGGGCACTGGAGTAATATGGGTGACCTTGTTCTTCGTAGCCATCAATAATCGGCTGTCTGAAGTTCTGTTCTTCCTCTTCAGACCAACTTTCACCGCGTTTTTCCATGCCTGCGCGCTTCACCTGAGCCAACACACCAGATGCCTGCTCGCCGCCCATTACCGAAATGCGGGCATTGGGCCACATGAACATAAAACGAGGATCATAAGCACGACCACACATACCATAGTTACCCGCACCAAAACTGCCACCAATGACAATAGTAAATTTAGGTACTTTGGCACACGCCACCGCGGTCACCATCTTGGCACCATGACGGGCAATACCTTCAGATTCGTACTTCTTGCCCACCATAAAGCCAGTAATATTTTGCAGAAATACCAATGGGATCTTGCGTTGAGCGCACAACTCTACAAAGTGCGCCCCTTTCTGAGCTGATTCAGAAAATAAAATGCCATTATTGGCGACGATACCGACTGGCATCCCCATAATTCTTGCGAAACCACACACTAAGGTAGTCCCATACAACGCTTTAAATTCATCGAAATCTGAATCATCCACCACACGAGCAATCACTTCACGGGCGTCATAAGGCGTTTTCAAATCCGTGGGGACAACCCCATGCAATTCTTGCGGATCGTACTTGGGCGGTTTCGCGGGTTGGATATCAAGTTGATCCGGCTTCACCCGATTTAATCGACCAACAGACTGACGAATTAACTGCAGCGCATGATGATCATTATTAGCGTAGTAATCCGCCACACCCGAGGTTTTACAATGCACATCGGCACCACCCAACTCTTCCGCTGTCACCTCTTCACCCGTTGCAGCTTTAACAAGCGGAGGGCCAGCAAGGAAGATGGTCCCCTGCTCTTTCACAATGATGGATTCATCGGCCATGGCGGGTACGTATGCGCCACCAGCCGTACAAGACCCCATCACCGCTGCGATTTGAGGAATACCTTTGGCCGACATATTGGCCTGATTGAAGAAGATTCGTCCAAAATGCTCACGATCAGGGAACACTTCATCTTGTCGGGGCAAGTTAGCCCCTCCGGAATCCACTAAATAGATACAAGGCAGGTTATTTTCTTCTGCAATGGTTTGGGCACGAAGATGTTTCTTCACCGTGAGCGGATAATAAGAACCACCTTTCACGGTCGCATCATTCGCAACGATCATACATTCCTGACCTGAAATTCGACCTATGCCTGCGACTGCACCTGCGGCAGGTACATCCTCGCCATAAACCTCATGGGCAGCAAGCTGGCCTACCTCCAGAAAAGGGCTGCCAGGGTCAAGCAGCTCATTAATGCGCTGACGAGCTAACAATTTACCTCGCGCCAAATGACGCTGCTGCGCCGCCTCACCACCACCTTCAGCGATCTTCGCCACAAGGCCATTTAAATCATCAACCAACGCCTGCATCTTTTGCTTATTTTCAGCAAACGTCTGCGAATGCGTATCTATCTTGCTGGTAATTTGCAACTTATGACTCCATGAACAATTCACGCCCAATCAACATGCGGCGCACTTCCGACGTACCTGCGCCAATCTCATAAAGCTTAGCATCACGTAACAAACGTCCAGTCGGATAATCATTAATGTAACCATTACCACCCAAAATCTGGATCGCATCCAACGCCATTTGAGTCGCAGTCTCTGCGGTATAAAGAATTACGCCAGCCGCATCTTTACGTGTGGTCTCGCCACGATCGCATGCCGCAGCTACCGCATAGAGATAAGCTTTAGAAGCATTCATTCGTGAATACATATCTGCCACTTTACCCTGAATCAGCTGGAATTCGCCGATGGCTTTGCCAAACTGCTCACGCTCATGAATGTAAGGTACGACCACATCCATACAAGCCTGCATAATGCCGGTTGGACCACCCGACAACACCACACGCTCGTAGTCCAGGCCACTCATTAACACAGCTACGCCTTTATCCACTTCACCCAATACGTTTTCTTTAGGAACAACACAATCGTCAAAGAATAAAGGGGCCGTATTCGAACCGCGCATTCCCAGCTTGTCGAGCTTCTTACCGGTCGAGAAACCGTCAAAGTCACGCTCAATAATGAACGCAGTAATACCGTGAGGGCCTTTCTCTGGAGATGTTTTCGCATAGACCACCAGCACATCGGCATCCGGGCCATTGGTAATCCACATCTTGCTGCCATTCAGCACATAGTGGTCGCCTTTGTCTTCAGCATTCAATTTCATGCTAACTACATCGGAACCCGCATTAGGCTCGCTCATCGCCAATGCGCCAATCCATTCACCGGCAACCAGTTTGGGTAAGTACTTAGCACGCTGCTCATCATTACCATTGCGGTAAATCTGATTCACACAAAGATTTGAGAAAGCTCCGTAACTCAAAGCAATAGAAGCGGACGCACGACTAATTTCTTCCATCGCCACAGCATGCGCCAGATAGCCCATATTGGCACCACCGTATTCCTCTGAAACCGTTACGCCCAGCAAGCCCATGTCGCCAAACTTTCTCCACAGTTCATTCGGAAATTCATTCGACTTATCCACCTGCTCTGCAATTGGAGCAATTTCGCGTGCTGCAAATTCATTGACCTGCTCACGAAGCAAATCCACGGTTTCGCCTAAACCAAAATTTAGGTTTGAGTACAAACTTTTCACTGGTATCCCCCTCCGCTCTCAAAGCGGTTTTATTCTTAGAATTATTTAAAGGTGCTATCTATCAAAAGTGCTATCTATCACAAGTACGATCTATTAAGCGTGCGATCTCAATTGTAATTACGGTTATTTCTCAGCCATGGCCTGTTCAATTCGAGCTTTGTGCTCATCCAATTCCAGCAGTAAAAGATCGATATCCCGACGTTGCTGCTCCAAACGCTGACGACTCTCTTCCACCTTGAACAGCACCTGACTGTACTGCTCCATATTTCGTTGCTCCGGATCGTATAAATCAATCAGCTCTTTACTCTCGGCCAAGGACCAACCCAAGCGTTTACCGCGCAAGATCAACTTAAGCAGAACATAGTCTTTTTGATGGTAGATACGACGCTGTCCCTGACGTTCAGGGTTTAACAAACCTTCCGACTCATAAAACCGAATGGCTCGCGGTGTAATATCGAATTCCGCAGCCAAATCACTGATGGAATAGGTCTTTACCGTACTCACTACTTTTGTCACCTTTAATTTACGTTAACGTAAAGGTAAACCTATCACATATCCGACTAAATTCAATAGAAACTGTACTAAATCAACACCTACAGGATATAAATAGGTCAGACTACAATGAGTTAAATCCTTGGGAAGGAGTCCGAAAAATGTGGGAAGGTGTTGATCTGTGGGGGCTGATTGCCGGTCTGGGTATCTTCTTATTCGGCATGATGACACTGGAAGAATCACTGCAACGGCTCAGCACCAATTCGTTTCGACAATTCCTTAAACGCTCGACCAATAACTCCTTTACCAGCGTCCTGAGTGGCATTGTTACCACTGCGATTGTTCAAAGCTCGTCAATGGTTAGCCTGATGGTGCTTGCCTTTGTAGGAGCAGGAATGATCCCGCTCTATAACGCCATCGGCGTAGTTATCGGTGCCAATCTCGGCACCACATTTACAGGCTGGATAGTCACCACCATCGGCTTCAAAATGCATCTATCCGCATTAGCCATTCCAACCATAGGCATCGGCTGCTTGATTGCTGTCGCCACAGATAAAGAAAGCCGCTGGCAATCTATAGGCAAGACCTTACTGGGCTTCGGTTTACTGCTGTTTGGCCTCGATATGATGAAAAGCAGTATTGAATCCGTGGCTCAAAATCTTGATCTGGAATTACTGCGAGGCTGGCATCCGGTCATGTACCTTGTTGCAGGTGCTTTATTTACCGCACTGATCCAATCCAGTTCTGCCAGCATGATGATCACCCTGAGCGCACTGAACGCCGGCATTGTTGATCTTCCGGCGGCAGCAGCACTGATTATTGGCGCTGACCTGGGTACCACCAGCACCACCGCGCTGGGCGCCCTCAAAGGCAGTATCACCAAGAAACAAGTGGCCATGTCGCACGTTCTGTTCAACCTGATTGTAGATCTGCTCGCCTTTATCATCTTGCTGCCAATGTTGCCGAGCTTAATGAGCTGGTTGAATATTCAGGATCCTCTATACAGTCTGGTAGCCTTCCACAGTTTGTTTAATTTCTTTGGTATTTTGTTGTTCCTACCGCTTCTGAAACGATTCAGCCGCTATTTGGAAAAGCTCTTTGTAGACGACGATGAAGTTCGGAAATACATACAGAATGTTCCTGCCAACATGACGGAAGAGGCCCTGATCGCTATTGAGAAAGAAGTTCGCAGACTAATTATTCAGGCTAACTCGGTGAATTTAAGAAATCTGAAGGTTGATCCCCACCTGTTAAAAATCAGTGAAGATCAAAAAGATCAGCTGGAATCCGAATTTGACGCCCATATGAAATTTCAGGAACGCTATAACCGCCTGAAAACTTTGGAAGGTGAGCTTGTAGAATACGCCGGAGAAATACAACAAACCCAGCTATCGAAGCCACAGGCAAGACAACTTATGCTGCTGTTGCAGTCGGCACGAAGCGCCGTATATTCAGCTAAGAATCTTAAAGATATCCGCGAAGACTTGGCCAATTTCCGTCATCCTGACAGCGAGGGCATTTCAGGCTATTACAATGAATTGATCAAAATCGAGAAACGCTTTTATCAGCATCTACTGGATTGGAATCACAATCTGGACAGCCTCGATCGAGAAGCCATTGCAGATCTTTATAGCACGTTAAAGCGAATGCACGAAACCTTCAGCCAATTGCTGTATCAAGAGACATTGACCAAAGGCATCAATGAACTGGAGTCATCAACCCTGTTGAATGTAAACCGGGAATTACTCAGTTCAAACCGACAGTTAATTGAAAGTCTACGCCTGCTCAAACGCAGTTCGGAAGACATCAGGAACCAACGCTAATTTTCGTGCGTGGTAATCAAAAAACACCACACCATTTTTGGCTTGGGCCACCAGCATATTGCCCTGATCCTTGGTGACTCGATAAATCACGTCACAACCGTATTTATTAAAGTCGGTAACGCCAACCTCGAACGTTAACTCATCCCCTGAAAAACATTCCGCCTTATAGATGGTCGCCAAATCGGTGACCATCAAACCCAAACCATCAATATCGGATTCTGAAAAGCCATGCTCAGCAAGGAACTGACATCGTGCTTCGTGCAATAGCGAGATCATCGCATCATTACCAAGGTGATTGGCATAATTTAAATCAGTTACCCGCACCACTTGTCGGCATTTGTATACGAAACGTTCGGGCAAATCCAAGACAAGTCTGGCCATATTTTCTTTCCTTAATGATGGGTATCAACCGCAAATATATGAACTTTAGCTACACTTACAAGACTAACCAACGCGTTAACATTCAAAACATCTGAATAGCATTTTTCGCAGTTTATCAGTCTGATCGGGTACTTATGAAATTTACAGAGAACATTAAAGATTCAGCCGAACTTTTAAAGCTTTCTTTGCCAGAGCTAACCAAACACAAGCTGGCAGTAAATCCATATAACTACGGTCTTATGTATGCTCACACCTCTGGCGTTTATCAGTCCTTAACAAAAGACCTTCAAAACGCCCTATCTACAAACGGCACGTTAACTCACGATCAAAGTCTTGAGCTGTTTAAAAAGCACATCATTAACGATCTGTTAACGATCGACCGAAAGCTGGAAAATAGCTATCAAACGGTAATGAGCAATGTCAGTGAATCCGCCAGCAAAACAGAACAAAGTACCGGCGATCTTGAACAACAACTGCTACATTCCCTTCATCGTTTAGACTCCACAGAAACCACTGAAGAACTAAAGACGGTCGTTGATATTATTGTTGAGAAAACAAGGCAAGTAGGTAAAACCACCAAAGAATTCCGAAGAGTTCTCAATGAAGCTCAATCTGAGATATCCCGTCTTAAGGAAGAACTGAAAGAAGCGAAAGCTGCCGCGGAAAAAGACGCGTTAACCAAACTGCATAACCGCAGATATTTCGACAATCAATTATCCCAAGCCATTGAAGCCAAGAACAACCTGAACTCCCTCGCATTAATCCTTATCGATGTAGATCACTTCAAGAGTTTCAATGACAACTATGGTCACTTGATGGGCGACATGGTTCTTAAAGCTATTGCTCAAGTCTTTATGGAAGTCTGTAAAGATTCAGACAATATTCCCTGCCGGTTTGGCGGTGAAGAGTTTGCCATCTTATTGCCTAAAACATCGATGCGCGAAACCAAGATTCTGGCCGAGAATACACGCAAGAAGATTTCATCCCTAGTGCTGAAAGATAAAAAATCAGGTAAATCCATCTCAAACGTAACCGCTTCATTCGGGCTCTCATTTGCAGGCCCCGAAGACACCAACGCCACCTTAATTGAACGCGCGGATAAAGCGTTGTACAAAGCGAAACAAGACGGTCGTAATCAGGTCGTCAGCCTTTAACCCTCTGCCAGCAAATTCCTTCAGCCAACAACCAAAACGAAAAACGGCCTGTCACTTTCATGAAACAGGCCGCTTTTAAATACCTTACTGATGCTCAGTTAGTTTCCAACGTATTCGCTCGGTAAAGGAAACTCGAACTCACCTGCTA
>Ga0255751_10000905_pt1 | contig 28149 bp, 21 predicted proteins | sample 071ome_20_FD_179951 | JGI IMG/M metagenome (GOLD analysis project Ga0255751, IMG submission 179951) | Coastal salt marsh microbial communities from the Groves Creek Marsh, Skidaway Island, Georgia - 071412BT metaG (version 2) | ecosystem: Environmental > Aquatic > Marine > Intertidal zone >... | reverse complement strand
AATCAAGATATCAATATTAAAAGATCAGAAGAGGCTATAAATACAGATTCAGAAATAGTTGCTGTAAGTTGTCCTTTCTGTAACACTATGATGAGTGATGGTATGACAGCTAAACAAAAAAACATGGATGTTTTAGATATTGCTCAAATGATTGAAAAAGCAGAAGATTTATGAAAGTAGAATTTGATAAAATATCTGATGAATCTAGAATATGGATTTACCAATCCAATGATGATTTTACTGAATCTGATGTTGATATTATTCATAAAAAATCAGAATTATTTGTGAATAATTGGATGGCTCATAATAAAGAGCTGCAAGCATCTTTTAATATATTAAATAATCGTTTTTTAGTCATAGCAGTTAATGAAGAATTTAACCCAATTGGAGGGTGTTCAATTGACTATTCACTTCAGTTATTAAAAGATATTTCCCATAGCATAAACAAAAACTTATTAGACAGACTTATAGTTAATTATAAAACAGGTTCGTTAATTAAATCAACTACTCTAAAAGATTTAAAAAACAATTTAAAAAATGGATCTTTTTCACCAGAAACAGTTATATTCAACATGACAGTTAGAACTAAGAAAGAACTTTTAAATAATTTTGAAATCAAGCTAAGTTCTTCTTGGTTGTCAAAATTTATTTGAAAATGAAAAAACTTCTTCTATTTACGATTTTATTTAATACCTCTTTAATTTATTCACAGGATATTTATTCTGATTTAAATCATGAAAAGAAACAGTGGGTAGATAGTATTTATAATTCTCTTTCATTAGAAGAAAAAATTGCACAATTATTTATTAATTGGGTATCACCAGAGCAGTCAGATTTTGAAGAAATAAAAAAACTAGTTGAAGTAAATAAAATAGGTGGTTTAATATTTTCAATTGGTACAACAAAATCTCACATTGAATGGCTAAATAAGTTTCAAGCAATTTCTAAAACACCTTTGTTAGTTGCTATGGATGCTGAATGGGGCCCATCACAAAGATTGTCTGATGTTTTTCCCCATCCTTGGAACATGACACTTGGTGCTATTCAAGACAATAATCTAGTAAAAAATATATCAAAAAGAATGGCAGAGCAAAATAAAGCTCTTGGAGTTAACTATAATTTTTCTCCATCTGTTGATGTTAATAATAATTCAAAAAATCCAATAATTGGAAATAGATCTTTCGGTGAAGATCCCGAGAATGTATATCAAAAAGCAAAAGCTTACATAAAAGGTCATAAAGAGGCAGGTGTGTTTACATCAGTTAAACATTTTCCTGGTCATGGAGATACTGACAAAGACTCTCATAAGACGCTTCCTGTTATTAATGGAAGTATGAAAAGACTTAATGAAGTTGAGTTATATCCTTTTAAGAAATTAATTGATGATGGTGTTGTAGAATCTGTTATGACAGCTCATCTTAGTGTTCCAACTTTAGATAAAAAATATCCCTCATCATTGTCAAAAAAAACAATAAATAATCTTTTAAGAGAAGAATATAAATTTACCGGTATAACAGTAACAGATGCACTTGACATGAAAGGTGTTCTTCAAGATCCTACTATCAATGTTGACCTGAGGGCTTTTGAGGTTGGAAATGATATTATCTTAATGTCTACAGATGTTACTAAGGGTATCAATCTAATTGCAGAAAAGCTAAAAAGCGGTAAGATCCCGATGAGTAAATTATCTGAATCAGTAAAAAAAATCTTATCTCTAAAAGCTAAATCTAATTTAGATGGCACGATAAAGATTTCTTCTGAAAATATTCTTGAGAGAGTTAATACGCCAAAAGACACCCTCTTGTATTCAAAAGCAATGGAGTCAGCAATAACATTAGTAAAAAACAACTCCAGATCTCTTCCTCTTATAAAAGATAAGAAATATTTACATGTTTCATTTGGAAATGAATCAACCTATCTCTATAATAAACTAAGAAAATATGTTGATGTTGATTCCTATAATTCAAAAGATTATGACCCTCTCTTTGAAAAAACAAAATATGATGGTATAATAATCTCTTATCATGGATCAAGTTCTAGTCCATATTCTTCAAATATAATACCCAAAAATATTTCTGAAATTATTGAAAAAATAGGGGAGTACAATAATGTAATATTAAGTTTATTCCTTAATCCATATAGTTTGAATTCTTTTGAAAAAATTGATAGTTTCAATTCAATTGTTGTGGGTTATCAAAATAATATGATCTCTCAAGAAATCATGGCTGATTTATTGACAGGTATAAGGTCTTTTAAAGGGAAATTACCTGTCTCAAATAATTTTTATCCAGTAAATCATGGTATATCAATTGATAAGAATAATACTCTTGGATACTCAAGACCAGCTTATGAAGGTTTTGATCAAAAAAAACTTTCATATCTAGATTCAATTGCCATATCTGCTATAGACTCACTGATGGCTCCAGGAATTCAGATGTTAGTCGCAAAAAAAGGTAAAATTGTATATAATAAAAGTTTTGGATATCATACTTATAAAAAATTAAATAAACTTGAGAATAACCATGTATTTGATCTTTCATCGATTACTAAAATCCTAGCCACTATGCCTTTAGTTATCCAAGAATATGAGATCGGGAATCTTTCTTTAAATACAAGACTTAATCAGCTATTTCCGAAAAAAAAACTTTCAGATAAAGGAGAAATTACATTAAAAGAAATGTTATCTCACTACGCTAGGTTAAGACCATGGATCCCATTTTATGAAGAGACTTTAAACAGAAGAGAAAAGCCTAAGACAAGATTCTATAAAACTAATTCAAGATCATCATTTTCAACACCTGTTACTGAAAATCTATTTCTAAAAAGAAATTATAAGGAAAAAATATTTAAATCAATTGTAGATAGTGAATTGATTGAAAAACTTGAATTTAAATATTCGGACCTTCCTTTTTATTTTTTAAAATTTTGGTTTGAAGACATATATAGTAAACCACTTGATATATTAGCAGAGGAAAGAATCTTTAATAAGCTTAAACTTGAAAGGACAATGTTTAATCCATATAAAAAATTAAGTTTAGATGAGATTGTTCCCTCTGAAAAAGATGATTTTTTTAGATATTCAAAGCTACACGGTTATGTTCATGATGAGGGTGCAGCAATGCTGGGAGGTGTATCCGGACATGCTGGATTATTCTCTAATTCTTATGAAGTTGCTGTTATACTTCAGGCTATGATTCAGGGAGGTTCCTACAATAACCAAAGACTTTTTAATTCAGAGTCATTTGATGTGTTTAATACATGTTATTACTGTGAGTATGACAATAGAAGTGGGGTGGGGTTTGATAAGCCTCAAATTGAGGGTAAGCACGGCTCAACTTTTGGTGGAGTTTCAATGAATAGTTTTGGTCACTATGGTTATACAGGTTCAATGGCATGGGCTGACCCTGATGAAGAAATAATTTTTGTATTCCTTTCAAACAGAACCTTTCCAACTAGAGAAAATACGTTGCTTCAAAAAAGTAATATTAGAACAAGGTCTCAGGAAATAGTTTATAAATCAATAATTGATTCAAAATGAAAATTGGAATAGTATGTTATCCGACATTTGGTGGTTCAGGAGTAGTAGCTACTGAACTTGGGATTGAATTGTCAAAAAAAGGGCATGAAATACATTTCATCACATACAGTCAACCTGTAAGATTAGATGCTTTATCCAAAAATCTTCATTATCATGAAGTTAATGTACCTGACTACCCACTTTTTAAATATGAACCATATGAACTAGCTCTGTCAAGTAAATTATATGATGTAATCTCTAAGCATAAGATTGACGTTCTTCATGTGCATTATGCTATACCTCATGCATATGCAGCATATATGGCAAAAAAGATACTTGATGAAAATGGATATAACATTCCTATAATCACTACTCTTCATGGAACTGATATAACACTTGTTGGTAACCATCCTTTTTATAAACCAGCAGTAACCTTCAGCATTAATAAGTCAGATATTGTAACATGTGTATCAAATAGTCTAAGAGATGATACTAGAGAATTTTTTGGCATCAAACGAGATATTGAAGTAATCCCAAACTTCATTGACATAGATAAATATGATAAAAAACATCATCTGTGTGAAAGGAACATGATTGCTCAGGGAGAAGAAAAGATAATAGTTCATGTAAGTAATTTTAGGCCATTAAAAAGGATAATAGATGTACTTAAAATTTTTGATAAAATCTCACAAAAAATAAACTCTAAACTTATTATGGTGGGTGATGGTCCTGATAAGAAAAAAGCAAAAGATTTTCTCAGAAAAAATGATTTAAAAAATAAAGTTATTTTTCTTGGTAAGACAAATGAAGTTGATGAAATTCTATGTTCATCAGATCTGTTTTTGCTACCTTCTGAAAAAGAGAGTTTTGGTCTGGCTGCTCTTGAGGCTATGGCTCTAAAAGTTCCTGTTATTTCCTCTAATGTTGGAGGCCTGAAAGAGTTAAACATAAATGGTAATTCAGGTTATACAAGTGATGTTGGCGATATAGATTCTATGTCTGATAATGCTATAGAAATTCTATCTAATGAAAATTTAAAAAAGAAATTTAAGACCCAGGCTTTTGAAAATGCGAAGAAATACGATATTGAAAAAGTAATTCCTCTGTATGAAGATATTTATAAAAAAGCTATTAGTAATTGTTAATTAGGATTGTAAATACTTTTAGCCTCCTTGTAAATTTGTTCTTTATCAAATGTCATTTTCTTAGTTTTAAATTTAGAATATAAATCCATTTGATCTGTATAATGATCTGATTCAGGATTGTCAGAATTTCCATATGAAATAATACTTTCAAGAACTGGCCCATTTTCATTAAATCTTACAAGTCCAATATATGACTCTCCCTGTATTACTTTATGCTTTCCATCTTTGTATGGTCTTGATGACATAGCTGTTATTACGTCAGGCAGTCCCCATATTGGGATTTCTTTATCACCTCTAACTAGTTTTTGAAAATCTCCTAAAGTTATATCAATTGATCCAAAATTATTAATCAAATATGACTTTGTATCTGTTAAAGCTGATAGAAGTGTTTCCTCGCTTACAGTATTATTATTTTTTTGTATTTCATTTCTATAACTCCAAACAAGTTGATAATATAAAACACCATAAATTCCAGCACCATGTGAATCTATATTTGTTTTTCTGTCCCATTTTTGAATTATGTCTAACATTTCAAACAAATCATTATCGGGATCAATTTTTAGTGTCTCAATTATACTTATGTCCATGAAATTATAGTTAAACTTTGATGGAAATGAATTATCGTATTTAATATCCTTAAAATCTTTGTATGAAACTTTATCATAACTCTCAATTAATTCAATTAATCTAGTGGATCTATTGTTATCATATGTCTCGTATCCCATTCTCTCACTATAATCTGATTCTTCAGGGTTTTCATCAGCTGATGTTGATTTAAAAGGAGAATGATTTGCATCATATATAAAGCCAGCTTTGGGTTGAATAACTTGAGGGAGATCTTCTATATCATGATATTCAGTCCATAAAGTTTTTTTAGTATCCCCAGGAACGATTCCTTTCCAGTTGTATCCTTCAGCTCTTTTAGGAATTATTCCGTTAGATATATAAAATATCGTATCATATCTATCGGCATATCCAATATTAAAACCTGGAATTTGCTTCATCTTTAAATTGTTATAGAATTCAGTAAAATTTTTAGACTTACCCATTCTCCACCATTGTTCTAGGGCTCTAATATTGAAAAGTGTTGGGGTTCTAATTGAGTAGTACCCAGATTTATTTTTTAAAGTTGGACCATAGATGCTTTTAAAATACTTTCGATTTATAGTAATTGGAATACCAAGGACTTTAATGCTAATTTTAGCTTTTAATTTTTCTAATTTGTATTCCTCTCCATCAACAATATATTTTCTATTGTTTTTCATCCTTAATTTGAATACATCAGTTTTGTCTGGATAATTAACTGTATGAGACCAACCTAGGTTTTTATTTACTCCAATTAAAACATGAGGAGTTCCGGGATAAAGAGTACCTATAATATTGGTTCCCTCCTCGCTATTTAAGTGAACTTCATACCATGAGGTAGGGCCTTCAAGAGGTTGATGAGTATTAATTGCAAGGAAAGTTTCGCCATTATCAGTTTTATTACTATTCATAGCTATAACATTAGATCCTGAGAGATTTTGATCTAAAAAATCATCCTGTGTATCATTGTTTAGAATTCTTCCTGCCCAGTCTGCACCCTGATTTGAAATAAAAAGCTGAAGCTGACTGTACATCATCATCATTTTAGGAGTAATAGGAAAAAGTTTTTTGTATAATACTTTATCTGGGTTGTTCCTTGCATAAGAATTTAAACCTTGAGCATATCCAGAGATCACATCAAAATACTCATTGCTAATTTCTCCTATTTTTTCATCAATAATTTCTTTAGACCCTATAAACTGTGTTATAAAATCAGCTGGAGCTCCTTCAAGTCCAATATATTTTGATAGCATAGCATTTCCTGCTAAATATGCCTCTTGTATAGTTGTGAAGTCATCTTCAGCATTTGCCCATGCAAGTCCATAGGCAAGCTCTGCATCTGTTTTGGCAAAAATGTGAGGTACTCCATAATTATCTCTTACAATATCAATATCATTTGGATTGATTTGAGAGTTTAATAAGCTTGTAAAGAGAAATATTGAAAGAAAGAGTCTCATTATAGAATAGTCATTTGTATTACTCGAAATACTACATAGCAAGCGAACAATATAATAATTGTCTTTCTGTTTTTTTCGTACCATTCCATTATTTATTTTTTAAAATTAATGACCCAATTGGAATAAAAAGAAGCAGTAGCCAAATATTAGTCAAATAAGATACTAGTATAGATATCAATACTAACATGATACTTATTGTCCACTTTTTATTCATAATCCTTGTAACTAATATACAATTTATATAGACGATAATAATTTAAATTTTTCTTAAAATAAGATTTATAAATATTAATATATTAGGGAAATGAATAATAAAATATTTCAAGGATTTCTAATACTAAGTTTGCTGTTGTCATCTTCAACTCAGATAATTGCTCAGCAAAAAATATCATTATATAACTCTAGTCAGGATTGTGATATAAATAAAAAAGATAGAATTGTTGAAAGCGACGGAAGTACATACATATATGAGGTAGAATATCCAGAGTTATGGTACTACCCTGCAAAAAATAAAGATGACAATAAACCTGCTGTGATGGTAATTCCAGGTGGAGCTTACAGGTTTATTAGTATTACTAATGAGGGAATTTCAATAGCTGAATGGTTAAACGGGTTAGGTATAGATGCATTCATGCTTAAACATAGATTGCCAAACAACTATGATGGACCCTGTAAACAATCTGTTGCATCAAGTGATGCATTTAGAGCTATTGAATTAATAAGAGACAATTCAGAAAAGTGGAATATTGATCCAAATAATATTGGGGTTATAGGTTTCTCTGCAGGTGGGCATTTGGCGTCAAGCATATCCACTAAAGGTATATTGGGAATTAATAAACCTGATTTTACAGTTTTAGTCTACCCTGTAATCACTATGAATATAGAGAATAGAAATAATGGTTCAGGTACTTTTAATAGTTTGTTTGGTGATAATCCTGATGAGAGAATTATTCAAGATTACTCTAATGATCTAAATGTAAATCAAGAAACACCTCCAACTATTCTAATTCATTCTAATAATGATGAGGGTACACCTCCTGAAAATAGTATTAGCTATTATTCTGCTCTTAGAGAAAATAATATTCCGGCATCATTACATATTTGGGAAGATGGTGGACATGGATATGGACTTGCAAAAGGAAGAGGAACAATAGAATCTTGGACAGAAATTGTTAAAGAATGGATGATCCTAAGAGGTGTTATTAATTAATTTACAGAAAATTATACCTTAAGCACTGAAAACATTCAAATTATCATATTCGCAATTTTTGTTATTTAAATGTTTATAAGTGTCAATATTTAATAGATTTTTATTTCATTTTAACAATATTTTAACTTATCTTTCGCCACATAAACTAAACTTAATTAACATGAAAAAAGCTTTTTTAGTTGTATTGATGTTATCGTCTAGTCTAATTTTTGCTCAGAACAATATCTCTGGTAGTGTTTCTGACGAAAGTGGTAACCCTGTTCCAGGAGCTACAGTTGTAGTTGAGGGAACTAACACAGGTGTTGTTACAGATTTTGATGGTAATTATCAAATAAATGCGTCAACTGGAGATCAGTTGACTTTCTCTAGTTTGGGATTTGCATCTCAGACTATAACTGTTGGAAACCAAAGTCAGATTAATGTTACTTTAATGTCTAGTGTAGACATTCTTGATGAAGTTGTTGTATCTGGTTATCAAACTCAGCAAAGAAGATCTCTTTCTGGAGCTATTGGTACCGTTGATACAGACGAAGCATTCAAGACACAAGTAACAAATGCTGCTGAAGCTCTACAAGGTAGAGTTGCTGGTGTGCAAGTTACATCTGGTGGAGGGCCTGGGGCTGCTCCTGTTATTAGAATTCGTGGTTATTCTACTACTAACGATAACTCACCTTTATACGTTATCGATGGTATTCAGACTACAGATCCTAATGTAATGAGAGACATTAACCCTAAGGACATTGAAAACATAAGTGTACTTAAAGATGGTGCGGCAGCAATTTATGGTGCTCGTGCTTCGAACGGTGTAATTGTTGTAACTACAAAAAAAGGTAGCTATAATTCTAAAAATACTTTAGAAATTGATGCTACTTATGGTATTAGTGAGGTTACGAGAGTTCCTGATATGTTAAATGTTCAGCAACATGCTGATATGACATGGCAGAGTATTCTTAATGATGGTAATACTCCATCTCACCCACAGTATGGTAGTGGACCAACTCCATCTGTTCCTATCTTTTTAAATGTACCTATCCCAAGTGGCGCTGAATATGAAGGTGCTGGTGCTAAAGTTGCGCCTGGAGGTACAGACTGGTTCGATGCTATATTTGACCCAGCTGAGGTTACAAACGTTTCTATATCTGCCTCTGGTGGTGGAGAAGAAGGTAGATATCATTTATCTGCAAACTATTTAAATCAAGAAGGTGTTATAATACACACTGGATATGAGAGAGCATCTACAAGATTAAACTCTGAGTTTAAGATTGGAGATAAACTAACAATTTCAGAGAACTTAAATGTTACTTACGATAAGGAGCTTACTACTAGTGGGAACCCTATTCAAAACGCAGCATTTTCTTCTCCTCTTGTTCCTGTAAGAGATACAAACGGAAATTTTGCTGGTACATATTCTAACTCTGCTAGAGTTGGTATTGCCAACAACCCGGTTGCAGACCTTGCTAGAGGTAAAGATGACTATAACAAAAACTTAAGAGTAATTGGTGACATTTCTTTGAAATGGCAAATAACTCCTGAATTATTATTTAAGTCTTCTGCAGGTATTACAATGAGAGATCTTAACGGTAGATACTTTACAGCTCTTAACCCAGAGCATGGTGAAGCAATTTCTAACAACACACTTACTGAACAAAGTTTCAGACAAGATTCTTGGGTTGTTACAAATTTCTTAAACTATAAAAACTCTTTTGGAGATCACACATTAGATCTTCTAGTGGGTACAGAGTCAACTAAGAATAATTTTAAGGGTCATCAAGCTTTAAGAACAAACTATTTATTTGAAAGTCCAAGTTTCTATTTACTAAGTAATGGATCAGGTGTTCCTGTTATTTCTTATGCAAATCAAAGCGCAAACTCTATTTTCTCTTTATTAGCAACAGCAAACTGGTCTTACGGAGGTAAGTACTTTGCTACTGCTACTGTTAGAAAAGATGATACTTCAAGATTCGCGCAAGCAACTGCTGATGCAATCTTCCCTTCAGGAAGTTTAGCATGGTTAGTAAGTAGCGAGGATTGGTTTGATAGTTCAGTATTTGATACTTTAAAAATTAGAGCATCCTACGGTGAGCTTGGTAACCAGGAAATTGGTATCTCAAATGCAGATATTAACATTTCTAATATCAATGAGTTTACTGGAGCTTATGCATTTGGTGGAAGTGGTGGTGCTACAGCAGGTGCTGTAATTGCATCTAAAGGTAACCCTTTACTTACATGGGAGACAATGACATCTAAAAACTTTGCAATTGATGCAGGTTTCTTTGACAATAAAATGACAATGACTCTTGATGTTTTTGAAAATGTAACTGATGGACTTGTAGCTCAGGATACTCAAAAGATTAGTACTACTGCAATTGATGCTTCTGCACCATATACGAACTTAGGTTCTATGAAGTCTTCTGGTTTTGATTTATCTTTAAATTATACCGATGTAACTTCAAGCGGTCTTACGTATTCTATTTCTGCAAATGCTACAAAAGCTGTTAACGAAGTAACTGAATTAATTAGTGACTTCTACTCAGGTTACAGTGATAGAATTGGTTCTATGACAAGAACTTCTGTTGGTGAGCCAATCTCATACTTCTATGGAAGAAATGTTCTTGGTATTTTCCAAAACGACGCTGAAGTAGCAGCCCATGCAACTCAAGATGGTGCTGGTCCTGGTAGATTTAAATATGAAGACATCAACAATGATGGAATTATAAACGATAGTGATAGAACTAAGATCGGTGATCCTCACCCAGACTTAATCTTTGGTGTAAATATGAATTTTGCATATAAGAACTGGGATATGAGTATGTTCTGGAATGGTTCTTTAGGTAATGATATATTTGATTATACAGCATTATATTACGAGACTCCTTATTTCTTTAATGGAAATAGAAGTACAAGAGTTTTAGATTCTTGGTCTCCAACGAATACTGATGCTGAGTTACCTGCATTAAGTGAAACAACACTTAACAGTGAGTTTTCTACTGCTAACTCTTTCTTTGTTAGAGATGGTTCTTATGTAAGACTTAGATCTCTTCAAATAGGATACACATTACCTGATACTATTGCATCTAAGTTAGGTGCATCTAGTGCAAGAGTGTACTATAACGGTACTAACTTACTTACTTTAACTGACTTTACAGGTCTGGATCCTGAAGTACCAAGAGGTGGTGCTTTAGATATTGGTGTATATAGCGCTCAATATCCTTCGAATAGCATATCGTCTTTAGGTATTAATATTAAATTTTAACCCCAAAAATTAGAAAAAATGAAAAAAATTCTAACAATTTTATTATCTGCATCAATTTTAGTGTCATGTTCTGATGACTTTACTGAAATTGATCCTATAGGGTCGCTGAGTGATGCTGCTCTACAGAATGCAACTGGAGTTGATCTTTTATTAACAGGTGCTTATTCAGTACTTGATGGTATTAGAAACGGAGGTCCAGGTGCAGATTGGACAAAAAGTGGTGATAACTGGTGGCTTGATGTAATCTCAGATGATGCTCACAAAGGATCAACTGATGGTGACCAGGCTGACTTATTGCTTATTGAACTTTTCGACTGGGGATCTACGAATCCTTACTTCGAGGGAAGATGGCAAGCTCTTTTTGCTGGTGTTAACAGAGCAAACGCTGTAATTGACTTGATTAACAATTCTGCTAATCCAAGTGATTTTACATCTCAATTAGCACAAGCTAGATTTTTAAGAGGTCACTATAACTTTGAAATTCAAAGAATGTGGGTGAATGTACCTTACATCTCTGATGAAAATTATGCTGCAAGTGAGTTTAATCAGCCAAATAGTGGTCCTATATGGAGCAACATTGAAGCAGACTTCTCGTTTGCTGCTGCTAACCTTTCAGCTACTAGAACTGAGCCGGGTAGACCAATTCAGTCTGCTGCTAAGGCTTACTTAGGTAGAACCTTACTTTACCAAGGTAAATGGGGTGAAGCGCTTTCTCAGCTTGAAGCTGTTATTAATTCTGGTGATTATGCACTTAACCCAGATTACTCTGCAAACTTTAGATCTGCAGGTGAAAACAGTTCTGAGATGATTTTCGCTATCCAATTTGCTTCTGATGGAGGTCAATCTCCACAAGGTAACTTAGGAGGTACATTAAACTTCCCGATTGGTTCTATGACAGGTGGTATGTGTTGTGGTTTCTATCAGCCTACACAAGACTTAACTAATGCATTCCAAACGGATGCAAATGGTCTTCCTAAAGCTGACTGGGCTACATCTGATGTAACAAATGACTTCGGTATCTACGAAACTGAGGCATTTACTCCACATACTGGTCCATTAGACCCAAGACTTGATTACACTGTCGGAAGACGTGGAATTGATTTAAATGGTTTTGGACCTATGACAGGTAAGGATAACATTAGAGCATCTTTTACAGATATATCTGGTCCTTACGTTAATAAGAAAAACCTTTATACTGCTGGTGATGATGCTAACAGAGGTACCGGTGGTTGGGGTGAGCAAAGAACTGGAATTAACTACCATATTTTAAGATATGCTGACGTTTTATTAATGGCTGCAGAAGCTGCTGTTGAAACTGGTGCACTTGAAACAGGTAGAGGATATGTTAACCAAGTTAGAGCAAGAGCTAAGAACGGTCCACGTGCTGATGCTTCTCCTAACTATGTAATCGATACTTATAACTCAGCTTGGACTGATCAATCTGCTGCAAGAAATGCAGTTAGACATGAGAGAAGAGTTGAATTAGGTATGGAAGGACACCGTCTTTTTGATTTGAGAAGATGGGGTGTAATGGTTGACGCATTAAATACTTATATTGCAAACGAAGGTAGAACTATTACTCCATTTGGAGCTAGAGCTAACCCAGTTTCAGCTAAGCACAATGCACTTCCTATTCCATTGAATGCAATTGATTCTTCGAACGGGTCTTTATCTCAAAATCCTGGTCACTAATCAAATAAATTCTAGCTAAAAATTAAAGCAGGATGAATTAATTTTCATCCTGTTTTTTTTTAAATTTACCTCATGAAAAATTTAAACCTACTTTCAATATTATTGTTTGCTTCTATTGCATTTGTCTCATGTGATAATTCAGCAAACCAAAATCAGTTTACTTTACTATCAAGTAATGATACTGGTGTTGATTTTATTAATCAACTAAATGAAGACAATGAAATAAATTATTTTACTTATCCATACATATATATGGGTGGTGGTGTCTCTGTTGGTGATATTAACAATGATGATCTTGATGATATTTTCTTTACAGGGAATATGACGAAAAACAGGCTATATCTTAATAAAGGTAATCTTAAGTTTGAGGATATAACTGATTCATCTGGTTCCGGAGGTGATGATAGATGGTACACTGGATCTACAATGATTGATATCAACAATGATGGCTTATTAGATATCTATGTATCTGTTGCTGGATTAGACGGAATTAAGAACAATGAGTTGTACATAAATAATGGAGATAATACATTTACTGAATCTGCAAAAGATTATGGAATTGATGATATAGGTAATAGTGTTCAGGCAACCTTCTTTGACTATGATAAAGATGGGGACTTAGATTTATATGTTGCTAATTATCCTATTACACCTTTTGATGCTCCAAGAAGTTATTACTTCTATAAAATGCAAAATACTGATGATTATGAAACAGATAATCTCTACAGAAATGATGGCTCTTCATTTACAAGAGTAACTGAAGAAGCCGGCCTAAGAACATATGGTTTAACCTTAAGTGCTACTATTGGTGATTTAAATAACGATAGTTATCCTGATATATATATATCAAATGATTTTAGTTCTCCAGACTTTATGTATTTGAATAATGGAGATGGAACCTTCTCTGAATCTGTAAAAGAGACTACTAATCAAACATCATTTTACGGTATGGGAGTTGATATTGCAGACTTTAATAATGACTCATATCTTGACTATATCCAAGTAGACATGGATGCAAAAGATAATAGAAGGTCAAAGGCTAATATGGCTAGTATGAATCCTGGTCTTTTTTGGAGTTCAGTTAACTATGGTTTTCACTATCAGTATATGCATAATACTCTTCAGTTAAATAGAAGAATTGAAGGTGATAAGCCATTTTTTAGTAACATATCTAGACTTTCAGGTATTTCTTCCACAGATTGGAGTTGGGGGCCACTTCTTGTGGATCTTGATAATGATGGGTGGAAAGATTTATTTATATCTAACGGAATAAGAAGAGAGATAAATCATAAAGACTTCTTTAACGAGATTAAGTTAAGACCAATGTCAAATGACAGTCTTCTTTATTACACAGAACAAATGCCATCTGAGGCAATTGCTAACTTTACCTTTAAAAATAATACTGACTTAACGTTTACAGATGTAAGTGAATCCTGGGGGTTAGATCAAAAGAATTTTTCTAATGGCTCTACATATGCAGACCTTGACAATGATGGTGATCTAGAGCTTATTGTTAATAATGTTGATCAGGAAGCACAGATATATAGAAATAATTCCAAAAATAATTTTATAAAGGTAAAACTTAAAGGAAGTGATCAGAATCTAATAGGTATTGACAGTAGGGTTTTTGTTAAAACTTCTGATAATAATCAAATGCAAGAATTAACACTTTCTCGTGGTTTTCAGTCTTCTGTTTCAACATATTTAAATTTTGGAGTAGGTAATGAAGAAATAATTGAGTCAGTTAAGGTTTTATGGCCTGATGGTAAAACTGAACAATTAAATAACGTTAAGGCTAATAGTACTATTGAATTTGATATTAAAAACTCAAAGGTTGAGGCTTTAGATGAAGAAAAATTAAATCTATATTTTGAGAACGAAGAAATAGTAAATCATAAGCATAAAGAGAACATTTATGATGATTATGCCAAAGAAGTATTACTTCCTCACGAAAACTCAAAATTAGGACCAGGGATTGCAACTGGAGACATAAATGGAGATGGTCTAGAGGATTTTGTTATTGGTGGAGCTAAGGATCAATCAACAGCTTTTTATTTTCAAAATTCAAATGGATCATTCTCGCAAAGAAGTTTCTACTTCTCAAGTTCACATAGTAAATATGAAGATATGGACATGATTTTAAATGATTTTGATAGTGACGGAGATCTTGATTTATACATAGTTTCTGGTGGTAATGAATTTGAACCTAATTCTCCAATCCTTAAAGATAGAATCTATGTTAATGATGGAAAAGGATATTTTTCTTACTCTGAAAATTCTACTCCAGATAACTATTCAAGTGGAATGAGGGTTACTAGTGAAGATTTTGATAAAGATGGTGATCTAGACCTTTTTGTTGGTGGAAGAGTTGTTCCAGGTAGTTATCCTTTACCTGCTGATAGCTTCCTACTTGTAAATCAATCCGATAAAGATGATATTAAATTTGTTAATGCAGATTATTCTGATTTCCCTTTCAGAGATATAGGTCTTGTGACATCATCTGTTTGGGTAGATTATAATGATGATGGTTGGAAGGACTTAGTTGTTGTAGGAGAGTGGACTCCTATTAAATTTTTTAAAAATCAAGATGGTAAATTTACTGAGGACAAATCAATGATCGACGAAGATTCCACTAGAGGTTGGTGGTACGATGTAATTGCTGAAGACTTTGATAATGATGGGGATATGGACCTTGTTGTTGGTAACCTTGGTAATAATTACAAATATCAAGCTACCGAAGATGAAACATTTGACATCTATTATAACGACTTTGATAAAAATAACAGTGGTGATATTGTTCTAAGTTATTTTAATGATGGTGTGCAGTTCCCTCTAAGAGGTAGACAATGTTCATCTGATCAAATACCTGCAATAAAGACAAAGTTTGAAGACTATGATGCATTTTCGATTGCTACACTTGAGGATGTATACGGAGATACAGATCTTGAAAATTCTTTACATTATTACACTAAAACATTTTCATCTATTTATTTAGAAAATACTGGTAATTCTTTTAAAATGAATAAGTTACCAGTTTTAAGCCAGCTTTCTGCAATAAATAAAATCTTAAAAAAAGATATTGATAAAGATGGCTACATGGATATTATTGTTTCAGGAAATATGTATAATTCTGAAGTTGAAACTCCAAGAAATGATGGTAGTGTTGGAGTATTTTTAAAGTTTGAACCTGAAACAGGGTTTAAGGCTATACCAACTAAGGAAAGTGGTTTATTTTTAAATGGAGATATTAAGGATATGGAATTTATAAATTTAAAAAATAATGACTATATTATCTCAGCTAAAAATAATGATCTAATTGAGTTTACAAGAATTAAATAATCTTCTATTTAAAGCATCCTGTATAATTGGGTGTGCAGTTTTTATTATCTCATGTTCTTCAGGTAACGATAAAGTCAATATTACCTATGAAATAAAAGAATATAGGGATTCACGATTTGATGTAAATTTTACAATCAATAATACTTCTAGTATTGACTTAAACTCTCCTTGGTCTCTGCACTGGAATCAGCAAAGCTCAATTATTGATGAGCAATCAGTTCCTGAGAATGTAATTTATGACTATGTAGCTGGACAGTCGTATAATATTTTAACATTTGGTAAAGACTATATTCTAGCTAAAGACTCTTCTTTTTCAATTGATTTGAGTCAGAGAGGAATAGTAAGAAGACAATCTGATCTTCCTGTGGGAGGTTTTATTGTTAGCAATGATGACATTTTAGATGTAGAGTTTGATTATGTCTGGAAAAATGCAATAGGGGTAGAAAAACTTAATGCTCCTACATCAGTTGATAGGTATAATGAATACACATCTAACAGTTTGTTAGATAAATCTGATCTCGACTACATTATACCAACTCCATCTAATTTTATAATAAATGATGGAGAAGTTGAAATGCTCAATAATTATTCAATAGTTATAGACCAGAACTTTAATTTAAGTGAACAACTAATCAATTCAGTATTTGATGGAATAGTGAACATTGATTTTTATAATACCAGTGAAGTTACAAACAGAATTACTATTGATTTAGATGAGAGCATAAATACTGAATCATATCAATTGAGTATTTCTGATGAAGGAATCTTTATTAGTTCAGCTGATAGTGCTGGTGCGCTTTATGCTTTACAGTCATTAAAACAAATATTTCTAATCTCTAAATTAGAGGATACTCCAATGAAATTTATTGAAGTCAATGATTCGCCCAAATTTTCATATAGAGGTATGTTACTAGATATATCTAGAAATTTTTATGGCCCTGAGAAGATTAAGCAAATAATTGATTATCTATCATTTTTTAAAATTAATTATTTAGATTTTCGTCTTACTGATGATGAAGGTTGGAGGCTAGAGATTCCTGGACTTGAGGAACTAGTCGAGGTAGGATCAAAGAGGGCATACACAAAGGATGAGTTTGAAAATTTAATACCTATGTATGGCTCTGGTCCAGATACAAATTCACCAGGATCAGGATATCTTTCAAGATCTGACTATGTTGATATTCTTAAATATGCAAGTGAAAGAAATATCACTGTTATTCCTCAAATAAGTGTACCCTCGCATATGCGATCTGCAATAGTATCAATGAATGCTAGATATCAAAAATATATGGAAATGGGTAATCAAGTCGAAGCTGAAAAGTATTTATTGATTGATCCAGATGATAAAAGTGAATATTACTCAGCACAGGGTTTTAATGACAATATAATGAATGTATGTAGGGAGAGTTCTTTTACATTTTATGAAAAAGTAATTGATGAAATATTCTTAATGTATAAGGATGCAGGTATTGAGATGACTAAGTTTGGTGTTGCTGCAGATGAATTACCATATGGAGCATGGCAGAAATCACCAATGTGTGATAAGTTTATGAATGAAAACTCAATTTCAGGTGATTACAATGCACTTTATGAGCTTATGCAGAGAAGAATTTATAATAAGATATCTTCATATGGTGCAACAATGACTGGATGGGACGATATATTGCTGAAGTTGACTGAGAAAAATCAATCTGAAACTCAAATTAAAGACTTTTTTAAGGATGATGATATTTTACTGTTTGTTTGGAAAAACGATTGGGGTCAAGGAAGACAGGATATGATATATAAGTATGCTAATCTTGGATACAAGACAATAATGAGTAACTCTAGTGCATTTTATTTTGATATGGTAGATGATAAAGACCTTGACAATATAGGTTTGTCATGGAGTGGTTATGCTAATTATAAAGATATGTGGACAGTAGACGTATTTGATGTGTTTAATGATCTATATGGTGTTGAAAAAAATAACATTACAAAAGACTACATTGATAATTCAGTTAAACTAGACCAAGATAAAAGGGATAACATAATAGGTGTTCAATCCCAAATTTGGAGTGAAACTATTAGAAATGAAGGAATACTTGATTATATGTTCATGCCAAATATTATAGTTTTTTCTCAGAAAGCATGGTCTCATGACAATTCATGGATGGACATTTCTAACAATGATGTCAAAATAGAAACAATTAATTACCAGTGGAATAAATTTGCTAATAATGTTGGCCAAAGAGTTCTTCCAATGGTTGATAATATCTTTGGTGGATTATCTTATGATCTGCCAAAACCAGGTGGTAAAATTATGAATGATACTCTTTATGCAAATACAGTATTTCCAGGTCTAAGTATTAAGTATACTCTCGATGGATCTATTCCAATTGAGTCAAGTGAAAATTTTATATCACCTATTAAAATAAATGAAGGTAACATTGTGAATCTTAGGTTATTTGATAATACAGGTAGGGGAGGTAATAGTATAATTGTTGAAAATAAAAATGAATAAAAGATTACTCTCAATTGATGTTCTTAGAGGAATGACTTTGATCTTCATGATTATTGTTAATACACCTGGTTCCTGGAGTCATGTTTATGCTCCTCTTCTTCATGCTGATTGGAATGGCTTAACTCCTACTGATTATATTTTTCCAAATTTTTTATTTATTGTTGGAGTCTCAATTGTTCTATCTCTAAATAATAGAAAGAATGATTTTAATAAAAATCAAGCTATGAAAAAGATTATTTGGAGAGCATTAAAGATTTATCTTGTAGGAGTATTTTTATGGGTATTTCCTGATTTTGATTTTGATAATATTAGATGGACTGGTGTTTTACAAAGAATATCTTTTGTCTTCTTGTTCTGTGGCTTTATATACTTATTTATTGAAAAGAAATACTTTATATATTTATCCTTCATTACACTCGTCCTATATTGGGCTATTATGTTATACGTTCCAGTACCAGGTATAGGACAACCAGACTTAAGTGTTCCTGAGCTAAATTTAGCACATTACATTGACAATAAATACTTACCAGGAGTAATGTGGCAAGAAACATGGGATCCCGAGGGTATTCTTACCACTATACCATCAATTATTACTGGTGTTTTTGGATTAGTTGCAGGTTCTATTCTTGTAAGTAAAATAACTATCAAGGATAAAATTATCAAGCTATTTTCATTAGGTTTAATATTAGTTTTTGTTGGAGACTTTTTTAGTTGGTCTTTTCCAGTTAATAAAAATCTTTGGAGTACATCCTATACATTCTTAATGGCTGGTATGTCTTTTATGTTAACAGCCGCTTTTACTTATCTCATAGATGTAAATGGTTATAATAAATTTAAGATTTCACAAGTGTTTGGAACAAACTCAATTTTCACCTATGTTTTAGCAGGTGTTCTAACATCAATATTTTACAGTGATAGGGTTTTAGGTATTGAGTTAAATTCTCTATTTGTAGATACTTTAATTAATATTGGAATATTTCCTAAACTAGCTTCACTAATATATGCAATCATCTATGTTATGATTATATATGTGCCTGCATATTATTTATTTAAAAAGAAGATTTTTATTAAGCTTTAGTAATTACACTCATCAAGCTCTAAAAGCTCATCAAGATAAGACTCATCAGTTTTATAAAAATAAATTGTATTTCCACCTGTTGCTTTAGTCTTTTCAACAACAGTATCATTAAGTATGGTATATAACCAGTTAGCACCATTAAAGTCCTCAGATAAGTTTATTTTAGTTTGGTATTTAAACTCTGCATTTACAATAAAGTTATTCTCATAACTATAGCAATTATATCCAGATATATAAACCTCCAAATATGCACCTTTTTGATTGTCATTGAATGTCCATATTGATTGGTTATTATTAGTTGTCCAATAAGTACCGTCCAAGCACTCTAAAAAGGTTGAACATTCATTGGATTTCTCATTATTAGAGCATCCAATAAAAATAAATGAGAATAAAAGAACTGAGATATAGTTAATTTTTTTCATATTAATAGATATACGGAACTTGATCAAGTGCAAGCTTTATATTAGTTTCTGGCCTTTGACAAGTTTTGTTTTGACATACATAAATATAAGTTTCATCCTCAAAATATCTATCAATGAATAAAGGAATTTCACTTTCAATATTTGATTGAACTAAGATAGTGTTAGGAATAAAAGTCTTTGAAATATTATCTGTTACATCTTTTGCATTTGGACCAATTACAGCAATTTCATAGAAAGACTCTATTCTATTTAGAATATTATTTGCCCAAACAGAATATGAGTTAATGTTACCGTCAATAATCTCTTTAACAGATGACACCATCTTGTCAGATAAATCTAGATAATAATCATCAAAAATCACATGTCCAATATTAAATAGCTGCTCAGCAATTATTGAGTTAGGGGAGGGTATTACTCCGTCATCAATAGATATTACTTTTGAAAACAGCTCCTCGTTATTACTGTAAAATAAAAGATCAGAATTATTGTCTTTATAAATTTCTAGAGCTTGATCTGTCATTTTTTTTGAAAAATCAAAATAAGATTCAAGACCTGTAGCTTGAAAAAGTTTCATAGAAGCTTTTGAAAAATATGCGTAGTCTTCAAGTACTCCTTCTTGATACTGATTCTCTTTATATGTATGTATTAGTTTGTTTTTTCTAAAAGAATTTTTTTCAAGTTCACTAAACATGTTAATAGATAGATTCAGAAAATCAGCATCTTTAAAAGCTTCATAAGCATCAATTAAACCAATTATAGCAAGAGAATTCCAGGATATAATTATTTTATCATCAATTCTTGGCTTAGTTCTTTTTGATTTAATCTCTAAAATATTTTTTATCCACTGAGCTTTAAAATTATCAAGCTCGTTTTTATTAATATTATTTAAGTTAATCCAATCATCTTCTAGTGAATATTCATTTGGAAGAAGTAAATATTTATCATCTTCCCATGGATTATTGAGTTCAATGTTGTAATAACTTGTAAATAATTCAAAATCTGTACTACCTGAAATCTTTTCTAGTTCATCTCTATTAAATGAATAATACTTCCCCTCTTCGCCATCTGTATCTGCATCCATTGCTGCGAAGAATAGATTGTTTTTAGTTGACAATTTAGATTGAAGGAAAGAAATTGTTTTATAGACAACATCTTTATATGATTCTTTTTTAAATATTTTGTATGCTTTTGAATAAAGGCTTATCATTTGAGCTTGATCATATAGCATTTTTTCGAAGTGAGGTATTTTCCACTGATCATCAACAGTATACCTATAAAACCCTCCCTCTGCAAAATCATTTAAACCACTGTATGCAATAATATCAAGAGTATTTTCAACATGATCTAAAACACTCTTATCCTTATATAGCCTTCCATAATTAAGGAGAAATAAATATTTTGATGGTGAAACAAATTTCTGTTGTGATTTATCTCCACCATTTACTAAGTCCCATTTCTCTCTCCAACTATTTAAATTATTATCAAGATATTGATTATCAAACAATGAAACCTCTTCCTGTTTTTTAATTGTATTAATATCTGTGACTCCTTCCTTTACATTATTAGCTATCTCTTTAAGACCATCATAATTATCTTTTTTTAATCTAATAATCCTTTTCAGAATATTATCCCATTGAGCAGTAGTATGGTAAGTTCCTGCATATATTGGACTTCCGTCAGGTAATGTAATAACATTAAGCGGCCATCCACCCGATCCAGTCATAAGCTGGGATGCAGTCATATAGACTTGATCTACATCTGGATTTTCTTCTCTATCTACTTTTACATTAATAAAATTATCATTCATCACTTTTGCAATTGAGTCATTAGCAAAAGTTTCTTCTTCCATTACATGACACCAGTGACAACTAGAATAACCAATACTTATAACAAGAAGTTTATCTAAGTCTTTAGAAATATCAAATAGGGAATTTGACCATCTTTGCCAATTTATAGGATTCTCAGAGTGTTGTTTTAAGTAAAGACTTGTTTCCTTACCAAGTTGATTTTTATTAATGCTCTCTGTTGTCACACCTGAATTACATGAATATATAAGACATAAAAATAAACTATATAATTTTAAGTTAAAGAAGCTGTAGGTTTTCAAATTCTTATTTTTTCCCATTTTAAAAATTAATTTATCAAAAAATCTAATATTTTTTTTTTGATTTCATAAATCTATGAAAATTTATTACTCTCTTCTATAGTTAACCTCTTTCTACTTGTAAATTTAAGGTAGAATTATACACAATAGTGTACAATTAACCTAGTTTATGTTCGCTACTTAAATGTAGTATCTGATTTGCAAACCTGCCTTTTTATGGTTTTTTAGGCAGGTTTTTTCTTTACAAGCAATATTTATCTCCAACTGCAACTGAATTATATGTTTCTTGGTCTACCTTACCTGTTCCATAAGGATCAGGAACACCACTACTTAAAGTGTTGTTTGAAGTTTGATAATCCATATCATTATCTAATAGAAAGTAGAATTCGCCATTAATAATCTCTTTTCCCTCAATGGTATAGCATCTTTCTTTTTTACTACAAGAGAAAAGAATCAGTGATAAAGTTGCTAAATAAAAAAAAATCAATTTATTCGTACTGTTTCCAAATAAAAGTTGATCCATCATTATTTACTGCAAGTACATCAAACTTTGCTCTTTCATCAGATACTTCCATTCCTGGTACGTTAACACCAGCAGGCATCCCTGGAACAGTAATACCTTTAATATCAGGCTTTTCAGCTAATAACTTAGTTATTGCATCATGAGGAACGTGACCTTCAATAAAATAACCTGAAATAAAACCAGTGTGGCATGATGATAAACTCATATCAATACCAGCATTAACTTTAGTGTTATACATGTCGTTTGTCTTAATGGCTTCTACATTAAAACCATTTTGTTCCATATTTGCTACCCATCCTGAACAACATCCACATGTTGGAGATTGATATACTACAAGTTTTTCTTTTGTATCTTGGTTACAAGCAAAAAGAAGAAGTGATAATGTTAAAATTATTTTTTTCATAATGCAAATATCGTTTTTTTTTGAATATGGAACTCAACCCTCAAACGTTAAAAAAAGCTTATAGTTTCCTCTCTAAGGATGAATGTTTAAAATTTCTTATCGATAGATTCTCAAAAGAAATTGATATAACAGAAAGGTATAATGAGAGTTACTCAATGGCTTTAGCTTTTCTGATTATAGAACAGCAGGTAAGTTTTAGGGCAGCAATTACCATAAAAAAAAGATTTATTGATAAAGTGTCAAATCTATCAAATGATGAAATCATTAATTTAAGTGATGAAAATCTTCAATCGATTGGAATATCCTATAGAAAAGTAGAATACATAAAAAATGTTTTTAAGTATTTTAAAAATTTTAAATATGATTTTGATAACGCATCTAATGATAATGTGATTTCAGAGTTAATAAAAATAAAAGGTATTGGTTTGTGGTCATCGGAAATGTTTTTAATGTTTGTACTTCTTAGAATAGATATATTTTCTAAAGGTGACCTTGCGCTTATGAATAGTATAAAAAAAAATTATAATATTGATTTAAAACAAACAGATGAACTTGATAGATTAATTGACTCTTGGTCACCATATAAAACCGTTGCATCACTTCTTTTATGGAAATCTATAGAGGAAGGTTATTTTTACTCATAATGTATTAATTTTATCCTAATGGAAAAGATCAAAGACTTTGTGGTTAATGCTTACTATGATATAATGTCTAATCCACTTTTGTCTATTATTATAAGGATTATATTCGTATGTTTCATATTAATACTGATTGCGTATTTCCTTTTTTATGCAATAATCTTTGCAGTAATATTAATACCTATATATTATATTTGGAAATATCTAAATTCTAAATAGCTTGGACAAATTAACTACTACCCAAATTGAATCTGAACTAATTAAACTAAATAATTGGAACTTCAAAGATAATTTGTTGTCTAGAGTATATAAACTAAGCTCTTTTATGGATGTTATGAGCTTTTCAAATTTGGTATCTGACAAATCAGAACAAATTGATCATCACCCAAAGATGATAATTGACTATAATACTATTGAATTTGAGTTATCAACCCATAGCGTAGGGGGGATTACAGTTTTAGATTTTGAATTAGCAAATTTTATAGAGGACACTTATTATGAGTTATTCCAAACTGGTTAAATATACTTTTTACTCTTCTCTAAGTTTAATTTTAATCTCATGTAGCGGTTCTGAGAAGCTTGATTTATCTAATATTGAGTCTGAGGTATTTACTTTTTATGAAAATGAAACTGAGGAAAACAATTTTCCATCTTTTATGATATCAACTAATGGACAGCAAATAGTTGATGAACCAAAAATCAATGCTGACCTAACCGTTATTGAGAATAAAAATGAAACTAATTATAAAATTGGTATTGAAATTAGAGGTAGCTCATCTCAAATGTTTCCAAAAAAATCATACGGTTTTGAGACAAGAAGTTCTGACTGGTCAGAAGATATAGATGTAAACATTGGAGGATTTCCTGAGGAAGAAGATTGGATTCTCTATGGACCTTATTCAGATAAATCTCTTATTAGAAATAAGTTAACTTTCGATTTATCTAACTCGATTGGATACAAAGCAAGCAATGTGAAATTTTATAATTTATACATAAATAATGATTATAAAGGGTTATATGTTTTAATGGAAAAAATTAAAAGAGATGAAAATCGGGTTAATATTACAAAGCTTGAAGATGATAATGTTGAAGGTGGTTACATAATTAAAATTGATAAGCCTACTAGTGATGGTGGAGTTTGTAATACATGTTATGAGGATTCGTTTTCATTTAGATCTACCTATGACGAAAATGGATATCTTTCAGATGACTCGCCAATATATTTTATTTATCACTATCCAAAACCAGAAGATATTTTCAATAATCAGAAAGACCATATTTCCTCAATTATTAATCAATTTGAAACAGTTTTAGCATCTGAAAATTATGATAATCCTGATTCAGGGTATCTGTCATTTATTGATATTGATTCATTTGTTGATTTTTTTATAATTAACGAGATCACAAAAAATATTGACGGATATAGGCTTAGCACATATATAAATGTTGATGTAGATCAAAAAATTAAGATGGGTCCTATATGGGATTTTAATCTTGCTTTTGGAAATGCTGATTATTGTGATGCGGCTAATACTCAAGGTTGGCTTTATAACTTTAATTCTATTTGTCCAGGCGATATATGGCAGGTTCCATTTTGGTGGAAAAGACTTATGGAAAGTGAATATTTTAAAGAAATACTAAAAGATAAGTGGCAGCTATATAGATCAACAGCACTTAGCAATGTATCTATTGATAACCAAATTGATTCTTACGTTGAATATCTCAATTCAAATAATGCAATTAATCAGAATTTTTATAAATGGCCAATTCTTGGAAAATATGTATGGCCAAATTACTTTATAGGAGCTACACATGATTCAGAAATTGATTTTCTTAAAGGATGGATATCTCAGAGATTAAATTGGATGGATAGTCAAATAAACAACTTCTAAGGCAATCTTTTGCCCATACTGGCTTCTAATAGTTCAAACCAATCTATTAATTCAATTTCAATTTCTTCGACCTTAGATGACTTTATTATTCTATCTTTTTTTGTAGTTCCAATTACTGGGTAAATTTTTGACTTATGCTTAAGTATCCAACTAATTAAGATTTCTTCCTGACTACATGAATATTTTGAGCACATTTTCTCAATCTTCTCAATTAAAAGCTTGTTATCTGATGAAAAAAAGTTACCTAGAGGGCTATATGCCATTGGTTTAATATTATTTATTTGCATATAATCAAGTGTCCCATCAAACATGGGTTCATAGTTAGTTAATGAAAAATTAATTTGATTATATGATATTTTCAAATGTTTTTCGATCAGTGACATCTGAGAAACTGTGAAGTTGGATACTCCAAATGATTTTATCATTTTTTTATCCATCAGGTAATCGATGGTATCACTAATTTCATTAATATCCATAATTGGACTAGGTCTATGTAGTAATAGGGAATCAAGATAATCAGTGTTTAGGTTATTTAGTGAATTTTCTACAGACTTAATTATGTGGCTTTTGGAATAGTCATAGTGTTTTACATCAATTTGAAGCTTTTCGCAGGGATACATAATGCCACATTTTGAAATAAAAATAACTTTTTCACGTTCTATTCCAGATAATTTAAAAGCTTTTCCAAATGCTTCTTCAGTAGTATAGCCTCCGTAAATATCTGCATGGTCAAATGAATTAATTCCATTCTCATATGCACACCTAATTAATTCTGAGATTTCCTTGGATGAGTAATTAGCTCCCCAAGATCCCCAGTTCATAGTTCCTGAAATTATTCTTGAAAGATTCATATTTTGTAAGGAAGTGATGAATGATGAAGGATAACCTTTATTTGATCACCATATTTTTTATAGACAAAAGAATATTCAACTTTAATGTTGCTTGTTTCATTTTTAAAAGTATAGTTACCCATTGCAATTGCGATATCTTCATTGATAATAATGTTTGAGTTATCAAAAAGTATTTCTGACCAGTTTGATAAAGCAAAACCGTTATCTTCTTCACAAACTCTATTATCACCTGCAATAAAGTAGGAAAAAGCAGAATCTTTTGTGTTTCTGAACTGTTCATTTGTAGCTTTGGTAGGTTTAAAAAGCACCTGATTCTGAAAGTCATAAATTTTATCTAAAAAATCGCTAGTAAAGGACTCTAGAGATTCTCTATCATTAGATAGTCTCCCCATTTTGATTATTCCTGAGGCCCATTCCTTTTGAATATTTATTATCTCTTCTTTTCTCATTTATATTTTATGAATGTTAAAAATAAAGTATTTAGATTATTGTTCAATTGAGATAGCAGAAAAATTTGTTATATCATTACCATCAGATTGATATTTTATCTCTATTGGATTACAACAAACCTCACAATCTTCAATGTAAGAGTCTTCATAAAGTGATTTATCAAATATCATTGATATTTCTTCCCAGCAATAAGGACATTGAAAAAAGAACTCCTCTGTCATTAGAATAAGCTTAAGAAAATAGAAAACAGCATCATAATAAATACTAAAATTAGAAACGGTCTAAAAAAACTCATAATCTTTTTGTATTGAATTGTTTGCTATATTAGTTTTTTTTAAAAAAATAAATTAACAATAAATCAAATTTAATATGAAAAATTTTATTACAATTTTATTTCTAACTGCTGGGTTGTTTCTAAATGCTCAGTATTATTCAATAACTTTTGTAAACGTTCCTCAAGAGAATGTTGCAGAGTTTGAAAGACTTGAAACTACTTACTGGTCAAAAGTAGCTAAACACAATATTGAAAATGGTAAACAAATCAACTGGGGTTTAGTAAATAGAGTAGGTGGGGGAACCGATACTTGGAATTATGCTTTTATTAATGTTTATGAAACAGCTGAGCAAATGACTGATGGTTCTGTATGGGATCCAAAGTCAATCTTAGGTATTGATCCTCAAGACATTTCAACTAACCATTTATATGCTGGAGCAGGATTAACTCATTGGAGTGTGAAGGCTGCGATCCAGGGTTCTGGAGAAGCTGCTGTATGGAACTTTGCCAGACCAGCAAATCTTGCTGCATTTATTGAAGAAAATCAAAAACTCTGGGGTCCAGCTTTTGAAAAAGATATGGGTGGAAGAAAAAGCTGGGGAGTTGGTCAAAAATTAAATAATATAGAGAAACAATACTCTACTGTTATGACATGGGACTCATTTGAAAGTGTTGCTGATGCTATAAAATTTATGAATGGTGAATTTTCTCAACCACAAGTAAGAAATTCAAAAATGGCTGATATTATGCCTGATGGATTTACTTCAAGAATCATTGTTAGAGATGTAATGTGGGCTATAGATTAATCTCACT